>MLJW01000132.1_pt1 | contig 73586 bp, 70 predicted proteins | sample 888231 | NCBI WGS metagenome assembly MLJW01 (sample SAMN05788063, study PRJNA343431) | mine drainage metagenome | isolation source: sample collected from the inflow into an acid mine drainage treatment plant... | place: Germany: Lusatia, lignite mining district
ACCGATCATGATGCATTGGTTGCACGCAAATTGGCTTATGTAATGTGTGGTGGTGATTTAAGTGAACCAACATTCGTTACCGAACAATATTTATTGGATCTCGAACGCGAAGCATTTCTAAGTTTATGCGGTGAGAAGAAAACTTTGGAAAGAATTCAAAGTGTGTTGAAAAGCGGAAGACCGGTGAGGAATTAAGAATTGATAATTATAAATTAATAATTGAAGCGTTGGGAATTTATCCCGACGCTTTTTTATTTGTAGATTAGAGTATAGAATTTTTATTTTAAGAATTGAAATAAAATGAAAACGTTCAAATCATTATTGCAAGAGTTAGATACTACACTTAGAAATTACAATATTGTTGAGTATAATAAATTACAACCACCATTGCCTGATAAAGAGATTGACAAAAGCTTAAAAGACTTGGGAATTATTGATGAAAATGTAAAAGCCTTGTTTCAATGGAAAAACGGGGAAAAAGAAGATTCTTATTGTCAAATGATGGAATGCGGCGGTTTACTTTCATTACAAGAAATTAAAGAGGATAAAGAATCTTATTTAAGCGATTGCTATGCTTCATCTTTTATACCGATTATAAGCGAAGGAGAACAGAAAATTTTGTTTAATAATAAGTCAGGTAGTCACTATGGAAAATTATATCTCTATTCTGTTCCATGCCTTTATATTGATTATCCCATTAGCTACTATGATTCTTTGGAAACTATGGTAACAACAATCATAGAAGCATATAAAAAAAATGCATACGCATATAATCTTGAAAGTAATTGGTTGGATATTGATCATGAAAAATTTAGGGAAATAGCTAAGAAGAACAATAAAAAATCTACTTACTGGAAAAAACACAATCCTTTGGCAGAAGAAGAGTGGTATGAGATATAAGTAAATAGCATTAATATTTCAAATAGATTTTCAACTTATGTTTTAAAAAATGAAGACTTGTTATGAATTAGTATTTAAGCCTTAGGAATTTTTCCTGACGCTTTTTTGTTTTTAGCTATTGCACAAGAAAATATTAAAGTGTATTTTACTGATTCACCAATTAAAACCTAACGATTATGAAACAAGCTTTATCAGTTCTTGTTGCAGTAATATTCTTTACTGCATGTACTAACAGTGTAAAAGAAAACACTGTTAAAGACAGCACTCTAGCTGCTGTTACACTTCCATATCCTGTTAATTATTCTTCTGATTTTGAGATCGGCGACAAAAAGTTGGCGCAATCTGTTTTAGCTGCCTGGAAAGATTATGACAACAACACACTGCAAAACAGTTTGGGAATTTTTGCCGACAGTGTTATGATGTTTCTTGCTGATGGAACAATTTTTTCAGGTAAAAAAGATTCTGCTATTGCATTTATTTCAAAATTCAGGGGTAGCATGACTTCAGCAACTTCAAGCGTTGATGCAGTTACTGTTTTAAAAACAAAAGGAAAAGACGATTCTTGGGTTTGTGTTTGGGGAAAAGAAGTTGATGTAATGAAAGACGGTAAAAAAGATTCTACATTATTGAATGAAAACTGGATGTTTAATAAAGAAGGAAAAGTAGCAGTCATTCGTCAGTTTGCTGCAAAAGAAAAGAAATAGATTTTAAGTAATAAAAAAGCGACGGCAATATTGTCGTCGCTTTTTTAGTTTAAAGAAGATAAAAAAATTATTAATTCGCTGATGTTGTAAATCTAAACTGATACCACATAATTTCTTCCTGCAATGTATCATTTCCTTGCCTGCGCATTCTTCCGCCACCCATACCAATTCCCATTCCTACTCCTCCATAACCGAAACCGCCAAAACCACCGCCAATGCTAATTCTTGGCCGCATACCCGAATTATTATTGCTATTATTTTCCATTCTTCTGTTTGCAGCAACAGCATTTTCATGAACCACAATTCCAATGCTGAAATTTTTCTTCAAAGCTTTATCGGTTAATCCATTTTCCAAAACATAATTAATTGGAATAACAGCTTCATAAACCAAGCCGCTGTCAACATCGGTTTTTAATCCTACTTGTATTTTACTTCTTTTATCTTTTACAGAAAATCGTCCGTCTTGCAATTCATAAAAACCCTTCACATCATAAGTATCAGACTTTAAAACCATCGCATGTTTTGTGTTGGATGTATCATTAATAATTGGCCTTCCATTCCTTGGATTTATATTCAAAACACCTGCTTTTCTTTCAGGATAGGTAAGCGATATTTTTCTGTTATTTTCTCCTTTGGGATCGAAATAAATTGTGATGCCGGATCTCAAAATCCTTTTTTCCATTTCATCATCTTTCGAAACAACAACGATATAGATATTTTTTTTGTCGTTGGTAATATTATACGATATCGTATAATATTTATTGGCAAAACGCAATGGCATTTCCCATTCGCTGGCATTACCATCGGCAACTATAGCCGAACTTTGATACTGTCCTTGTGGTGCCAAATTATGCGTACAACTAACAAATACAATGATTACTAAAAAGAAAAATAAATTCCTGATGGTTTTCATAACAAATAAATTTGTTTGAAGCAATATTAATAGTGCCGGCAATAAAAGAAATGCTAAAATAGGTAAGTATAAAAAGTAAACTTTGTAAAAAATTATTTCACACCATTATTATCCACGGCAACAACAGGTGTTGCACCCAATTTTTTAATGACCTGCATAATTTTAATGGTCGTGCCGAGGTGCGAAGTACTGTCGCCGTTAATTACCACCGAAGGTTTATCGGTTTCTTTTGCAAGAAAAGTTTTTAATTCGATTTCTAATTGGTCGAAAGGAATATTTTTTTGACCGATATAAATATTTTGGTCTTTATCAACGGTAATTACAACGGTTTGTTTTGCCTTGGTATCGCTTTTTGCTTTTGGATTGGAAACCTTGATAACATTGGGGTTGGCGAGTGTTGACACAATCAAAAAAAACAATAACAGAATGAACAAAATATCGTTCAATGCACCGGTATGCACTTCGGGATGCCGTCTTAATTTGCTTCTGATATTCATTTTTATTACACGAATTAAATCGAATTCGAAATTGTTTTTTGTTTAGCATTGCGTTGCAGTACAAGTGTGCGACGCAACAAAAGTTAAATATTTATTCTTCAGCCCGTAACATAAAAACCTTCGCACCAATCAACTAATAAACTTTTTACTTCGTTGGTTCCTGCAAAATATCTATAAACTCCGAGCTTGCCATTTCCATTTTATTGGCTGTTTTATCTATTTGTGTGGTCAGATAATTATGGCCCACAAAAGCTATCAGACCAATTATCAAACCCGATGCACTCGTTACCATTTTTGTGTAGATACCGCCTGCAATGGTGTTCAAAGTATATTCGCCTGTTGATGCAATGCCGTAAAATAATTGCACCATACCAACAATGGTTCCCAAAAAACCAAACATGGGTGCAATACCCGCAACGAGCGATAAAATATTTAAGTTGCGTTCCATTTTATACATTTCCAATTTGCCTACATTCTCCATGCTTTTTTCGATGGTATCAATGGGTTTGCCGATGCGCTGTAATCCTTTATCGATCATCCGGGCAACGGGATTATCGGTGTTCTTCGATAAACTTCTTGCTGCACTTACGTTTCCGTTAATGATATTATCGCGGATGATGTTCATGAAATTACCTTCGATCTTCGATGCTTTGCGGATAGCGATCATTCTTTCAAAAAAAACAAACACTGCAAGCACCAATAACAAATACAGCGGATACATAATGGCACCGCCTTTTTGCAGCATTTCCCACATCGAAATTTTTTCAGGAGCGGCAATGGCAGCGGCAGCTTTATGCAAAGTATCTACCGCATTGTTTACAGGAATCTGAAGAAAATAAAACATGTTGTTGATTTTGTGATGATACTAAAGTAACAAGTTACACAAAGGAAATGTGCCGCTGTGAATAAAAATGTTATAACTCATTTTTTTATGAAAGCTTTTACACATTTAAAGAAGGTTGCAAGAAACAAGTCACAAGTTTCAAACAGTAAGTGGCAGGAAAAGAGAAGTTTTTATTTTTTGTTACCGGCTGAAGTATTTTAATTGGGCTGCTGTTGCGTCGCACACTTGTACGGTTGGATGTTTATTCAGCAAAAAAGTGAAATAAGAATCTCTACATTACAATTTATGTCCTCTTAAAAAATCTTCTACCAACATTTTCTTTTTTCCTTCCAATTGCAATTCTACAACATGAATATAACCGTTGCTGCACGCAAATTTTAAAAATGTTTTTCCATCACTTACCACTTCACCAATTGAATGGGTTGGAATAATTATTTCTTTTTTACTGCGATAAATCTTCAGCATTTTATTTTGCAAAAAACTAAATGCTCCGGGAAATGGCGACAAACCACGAATTAAATTATGAATTTCGTCAACCGGTTTATGCCAATCAATTTTACATGTTTCGGTAAAAATTTTCGGGGCGTGTTTTAATTCAGTGGACGATAGACCATTGACCGTTGACCGTTGAGGCATTTCGTTTAAAGTTCCGTCAGCAATGCCTTTCACGGTTTCAACTAACAGATCAGCACCGATCATTTTCATTTTATCATGCACATCACCGGCAGTATCATCATCACCAATTGCAAAACTTTTTTGTAATAAAATATTGCCGGTATCAATTTCGTGTTGCAGTTTAAAAGTGGTAACGCCTGTTTCTTTTTCACCATTGATCACTGCCCAGTTAATTGGTGCAGCACCGCGATATTGCGGCAATAAAGAACCGTGTAAATTAATGGTACCGAGTGGCGGCATGTTCCAAACTATTTCGGGCAACATCCTGAATGCAACAACAATTTGCAGATCGGCTTTTAAAGAAATTAATGTTTCAATAAACTCAGGGCTCTTTAATTTTTCGGGTTGCAAAATATTCAATCCCTTTTCAACAGCATATTTTTTAACGGCACTTTCGGTCAGCTTCATTCCCCTGCCTGCCGGTTTATCGGGTGCGGTAACAACGGCAACTATATTACAACCCGCTTGCAGCAATGCATCCAGCGATGCCACTGCAAATTCGGGCGTGCCCATAAAAATTAATCTGAGTTCCGAAAAAGATTTTTTTGTTTCAGCCATGCTGCAAAAATAAGAGAACAACTTTGTTTATCTGCTAAAGCAGATTTTATTGGAACACAGATGACACGAATGATACAGTTGATAACAGATTTTATTTTGCTTCGTAAAATTGATTTGCGTAAATCCGTTTCATCTGTGTTATCCGTGTTCCTATTGCTTACTCAAAGTCAGGATATAGTAAATACAATTTCCTTATGGCTTTAAATTCTTTCAGTTTTGGTTGCCAGCTTGCTCTTATTTCTGCTTCTGTTTTTCCGGATTTAATTTGTTCCATCAGTTCGCTGTTACCGGCTAACCTGTTAAAAGAATAATTTTTTGCATTGCCATTTTTGGGTGCAATAAAAAAATGTTCTTTATCAGGAAATAATTTATACGCTTCCAGGAAATATTTTAATTGGATGCGGTTGTTTATTTGTTTCAACACTTCTTCATTTGTGCCACTCAAATTCCAACCGTAACATAATTGATCTTTTAGTTTTGGATCTTTAGCACCTTCACGACTTGTTGGTGTGAATGAAAATAAATTATTTGGTAATGAAGGATGACCAAAAATTACAAAGGGATGATCGGTGCCGCGGCCTTCGCTCAGCACTGTTCCTTCAAACAAACAATTACTGGCATACCAATATACCGAAGCCATATCAGGCAGATTGGGCGAGGGTTTTACGGGAAGGATGTATTTGCTGCTATGCGAATAATTTTTGCAAGGCACAACAATTAAATCGAAATGCGGTTCAAGTTTTTTTGCTCCGGTAATTGAAAAGAAGCTTGAAAAATATTTTTGTTTTGCTCTTCTAATTGAAAGGTCTTCTGTAAACAAAGCTTCGAATGCAGTTGGCAATGATGAAGAATATTTTAAACGTTCGCCAACCAAATACAAAGCATATTCGCCCATCGTCATTCCATAAACAATTGGTATGGGTTGCATACCGACATGGCTTTTAAATGTTGTATCCAACACAGGACCATCAACATAAAAACCATTTGGATTGGGGCGGTCTAACACAATTACCGGTTTATTATTTACAATGGCTGCTTCTAAATAATCCTGCAAAGAAGAGATGTAAGTATAAAAACGTGTGCCCACATCCTGAATATCGAAAAGCATTACATCCACGTCTTTCAGATCATCGGCAGTAGGTTTAGTTTTTTTGCCATATAAAGAAATAACATTTATTCCGGTTGCTGAGTCGGTATAATTCTCCACTTTCTCTCCTGCATCGGCAGTGCCGCGAAAACCATGTTCGGGGCCAAATGCGACAGTGATATTAATTCCGAGTTTTAATAACGAATCTACTAAATGGTTATCGCCAAGTGTTGCGGTGTGATTGGCAAAAACCGCTACACGCTTATCTTTCAGCAATGGCAGATATAGATCTGTTTGATAGGCACCCGGCAAAATTGGTCCTGAGATTTTTACAGGAAATACTTTTTTTAAAAGTGGTTTGTGTTTTTTTGAGCTTTTATGTTGAGAAAAAATAACAGAAATAAAAACCATTGAAAGCAATAACAAAAATATCTTTTTCATACTCGGCGTATTAATGAACGAAAGATAACTAAAAATAAATTGCCCGATAAATAGTATCGGTGTATTTTGCGGCCGGATTTTAGTTGTTTTTTTCTTTGCTGTTGAAACATATTCTTCTGCTGAAGTGTGCGACGCAACTGAAGTTGAGAAAAGATATAAAAGCTGACTTCCACATTTAATTACACAAAAAAATTACAATGCAACAAGTAAAAAAAGGTGATACCATTAAGGTTCACTATCATGGTAAATTGGTGGATGGCACAACTTTCGATTCGTCTGAAGGCCGCGAACCACTTGAGTTTGAAGTAGGCAGCGGAATGGTTATTCCGGGTTTCGATGAAGGTGTTACCGGCATGGCTGTGGGCGATAAAAAAACAGTTCAAATACCGGCCGATGAAGCTTACGGTCCGAAACAGGAAGATATGATCATGGAATTCCCGAGAGAAAAATTTCCTGCTGATATGGTGCCTGAAGTGGGCATGCAATTGAATATGAACAATGGTCAGGGACAAAGTTTTCCGGTGGTGATTGTTGAAGTGCAGGAAACTGTTGTGATCTTGGATGCCAATCATCCTTTGGCGGGGCAAGATCTGATTTTTGACCTGGAACTGGTAGAAATCAATGGTGGCAAGCCTTTGATCATTATGCCGTAGAGGAGTTATGAATTATAAATTATGAATTAAAAATTAAAATGTCTGATGAAATTTCATCAGACATTTTTTTACCCTTTACAATATTTCATTTATCATTTCTTTTTCAGATAAAAGCCCAGCCAAATCCCTACTATTCCCCAACATGCGATCGTATCAATCAGATGCGCATTCAGATCGCTTGTTTGATACCAGATATGAAAAGTGTAGGTGATGCTGAGAAAGCCAATGAACCCAACAAATAAAGTTGCTGCCAAAATAGTTCCGAAAGTTGCACCGTCAATTTTACCAATCAGCCAACTTAATAACCACAACACAACAATATTTACTACAAATCCTCTGGCCATATTCATTCCCATATTTGCATTGTACGCTTTATGGTAATGAATGATAGCCCATGGTTTGCCCACAGAATTTTTCATCAATTTATCCATGTCTTCGCTTGAAGCATTTTTTTGGTAAGTAGGCATAAAATAGCTTCCGCTGGCGGGGAATTGCGAATTAAGATACGCCATGATGCTGTCTTGCTTTGGTGTGTATTCCTGTGCCGAACGATGCAATTGCAATGGCCCCCATGAAAGGAATTGCCATAAGAACATGAGAAGTGCACCCACTAAAGATGCAATGATAGTTTTTTTCATATGGTGTTTTTTAGGTAAACAAAATATAAAACAATTTCTGAAATTGCAATAGCAGAAGCAATGTTGAATTATATTTCTTCTTTTACAGTATTGATTTTATTGCTGCTGAAACGCCACGAAAAAATGATCAGCATGAATGCAAGCAATGAAGTGCAGAAAATAGATCCTTCAAAACCAAAGTTACCACCCGTTAATCTTTCGGCACCGTTGAGTGATTGTTGCATGATGCCGCTGCCAACATCAATGCCGCTGACGGGGTAGCCCAAAACCGAGCCCTGAAAAAAGTTCCAGCCAAAATGGAAGAAAATGGAGAACCATAAGTTTTTTGTGTAGATATAATTTATTCCAAGCACAAGCCCTGCAATAAGAATATTGATGGCCGATAAAATATCGGCGTGATTATTTTGAATGTGCATAATGGCAAATACCGCTGCGGTAATAATTAATGCCCACCACTGATTAATGCTTTGCAATAAATTGTTTAATAAATAACCCCGAAAAACAATTTCTTCTATAAATGCAACGATGATAAACAATACAATACCTGCGGCGAAATCGGAGAAATTAAAAAAGGCATTGGTAAAATATAAATTTTTGTTTACAACAAGGATCAATGAACCAACAAACAATATCATTAACGAGCCAAATAAACCTGTCCAGGCATCCAGTTGATGCCCTTTCCATTCGAAACCTAATGAATAAAATGTTTCTCTGTCGATAAAAACTCTGAACAGCCAGACAATAAAAATTATTGCAATATTTTTTATTACATAATCTTTTAAAAAGAACTGAATATCTACCGGAGCTGTTGCAAAATCATTTCCATAGATCCCGTTAGCTGCAATATCAATTCCAAATCCGATTACAAATGTTAGCGGAAAGCCCAACAAAACAAATAACAATGCACGCAACCATCCTTGTTGAATCATCGGTTTATTATTCATCGTTTAATTATCTTGCTGCACAAATTAAGATTCATGATCGATAATTACAAATTCACAGTAACCGAAAAATTCATGCGTTATGTGCAGATTGATACGCAGAGCGATCCTCAAAGTGATACGCATCCAAGTTCCTTCAAGCAAAAAAATCTTTCTAACCTTTTATCCGAAGAATTAAAATCAGTTGGAATTGTTGATGCACATGCCGATGAGTTTGGGTATGTGTATGCAACTATTCCATCAAACAGCAATAAAAACATTCCGGTAATTTGTTTTTGCAGTCATGTTGATACTGCTCCCGATTGCAGCGGTACCAACGTAAAACCATTGCTGCACAAGGATTATAATGGTAACGATATTATTTTACCTGATGATGAAACGCAAATCATCAGTGTAAAAGATTATCCTTATTTAAAAGAGCATATCGGTCATTCCATCATCACTGCAAGCGGAAAAACATTATTGGGTGCCGATGATAAAGCTGGTGTAGCAATAATTATGGATATGGCAAATTATCTTGTCAATCATCCTGAAATAAAACATGGCACCATAAAAATTTTATTTACACCTGATGAAGAAGTGGGGCAAGGCACAGCAAAAATTGATTTGAAAAAATTAGCTGCCGATTATGCTTACACATTAGATGGCGGAGAAGCAGGAACATTGGAAGATGAAACTTTTAGTGCCGATGCCGCAACGATAACAATACATGGCGTTATCTCGCACCCGGGTTATGCAAAAAATAAAATGGTGAATGCCATAAAAATCGCAGGCGAAATCTTAGCTGCATTGCCGAAAGAAACATTGGCACCCGAAGTAACAGAAAAACGTGAAGGGTTTATCCATCCTGTTCGTGTGGAAGGCCTGGCTGAAAAGGCTTTCATCGAATTTATTATTCGGGATTTTATTACAGCTAATCTTTCTAACCATGAAGAACAATTAAAAAATATTGTTACCGGTGTTATGAAAAAATATCCGAAGGCAAGTTTTGAATTTGAAGTGCATGAGCAATATCGGAACATGAAAGAAATATTAGACTTGCATCCGCAAATTGTTGCTTATGCAACTGAAGCATATAAACGGGCAGGATTAAATATTGTAAACGAACCCATACGCGGCGGTACCGATGGAAGCCGTTTAAGTTTTATGGGATTACCTTGCCCCAATTTATTTACAGGCATGCAAGCCATACACAGCAAACACGAATGGATTGCTGAAAAAGATATGCAAAACGCAGTAGCAATGTTAGTACACCTGGTGCAGGTATGGGAAGAAAAAAGTTAAAAAAGAGCCATGATAAATTCATGGCTCTTTAAATTTTATAAAATTATCTGGCTGATTTTAAGAACTCAACAATTTTATCTCTTTCTGCTTCAGTAAGCAATGCTCTAGTTTGCATGTGCATACCAACTGTTTCCCATATTTCAGGAGAAAATGTTGTTGGAGAAGGTGTGTTGTGACAGCGTTGACAATTTTCGCTCCATAGCTGAACACCTGATTTTGCAGCAACAACTTTAGAAGGCGCGCAACTATTCATTGAGGATATTGTGATAATACTGAATAAAATTATCAATCCTAATGATACCGTATGAAGTGATCTATATTTTTTCATAAAATAGAAATTTAAAGTTGAATAGAGAATTGTAAATACAAAGTATTAGTATTGGTAGTGCCGGTAAAAGCATTCAATGCCTGACTTGCAGTACTGTTACCTGTATAAGTTTCGTAAGCAACTCTTGCAACTGCTCTCCAACTCAACCAATAATTCAAACCGATTGAAAATGAATGTTGATCACTTCCAAATGTAGAATTGGCAGGTGTTGAATAAGTTGTATATCTTCCTGCTAATTCAAGATCATGTAATGCCTGTATACCGGTTGGTCTGATTGCACATTGTATAAAACCGTTTGTAGTATGATTTTTGAAAGTATAAGTTTGTGTTGGATCAAGCGGACTAACATAATTTGCATCCCCAATATCAATGATGTCGTATTGACCTTTTATATTTAATAAAATGGGAACAAAAGTTTTTACATAATTTAAATCAAAAGCATACATATTTCCTTTTACACCTTGATTGATGCTTCCGTAATCACCAATTTTTCCAAACATACCTGAAACTCCTAATTCCAAAGATGAATTTGAAAAAGGAAGCAATCCTAAACGACCTGTAAAAGTCTTATTGTTGTTATTATCAACAATATTACCACTTGCCACAGTGCCATCTCCCATCAGTTGCATTCCGTTACTCAATGCAAAATCATAATTCATTTTCATACTGCCCAATGGTAAGCCGCCTTCAACTTCAACACCATAATCTGCAGTAGGAAGATCTCCGATTCCCATTGGGTCGGTTGCTAATTTATTAATCCAACCGGCAGCTTGTTTTTTTGAATAGGTACCAAAAGGCAAAACCAAATAACCCGCTCTAAAAATTAAATTAGGAGCTGCAAAATAAGATATGTCGGCCCAGTTAACTCCTACTCCGTTATTAGCAAAAGATGGTTCAAATTCCATCAAGAATTTTTTGCCATGACGCCATAAAAGCATTGGGCTGAATTCGAAATGGTCAACATCAGGGAAGCTATTAGATTTTGTAACTTCCGAAACTCCATTCAAAGTGTTAGTTGATTTGCTGGATGCATATCCAAAAGTAGCCAACCCAACAACCATAAAATGATCGTCGCCGGATTTATGATAATTGATTTGATCCTCCAAATAGTTGAGCCTGTCATAAACAGATGAGTCAACTGTAGCAGTAGTTTGGGCAAAAGAGTGAGCAGAAATGCCCATTAAAAGGATGATTAATAAACCATAACTTTTAAATGAAAAATTTTGTTTCACAGTTATAAATTTTATTTAAAAAAATATTGATTGGATGTTCTCTGGATTTGAATTATTTTTTCTTTCCAAGCGTTTTAATATAACTAACCAATTCCCAGCGTTGATTATCTTTTAATAGTTGCTTGTAAGAAATCATCGGGCCCCTTCCTTCTGTCATTTTCCAATAGATAGCACCTTCAGTCTGGTTTTGAACGGCTGCTGAAGTATGATCGGCCGGTTTTGGGTTTACGGCTGCAGCTGCTATACCATCACCTTTACCACTGTTGCCGTGACAAGGGGTGCAATAAGTAACATATAATTTCTTTCCTTCTTTAGCTGCATTTGCGTTACCATCAAACGGGTTTTTCAATTGATTTGCCGAAGCAGGAGCGATCCATGGTTTGGCTTTTGTAGATTGCGCTTCGCTTTTGCTTGATGCTAATGTAAATACACATGTGATTAAAAATGCAGAGATTACTAATCTTGCATTTTTCATTGTTTTGTTTAATTGCAAATTTTTCATTGTTACAACATTAATTTGTTTACACAAAGATGCCACATTTAGGAATTTCGAATATGACTGATGTCATGAAATTTTATGATTGAAATCAGTTTTTCACGAAACATTGTTTTCAATATTTTGTTTAACTGCTTTACTAATTCTTTAAAAAATTGTAATTCCTGACTGGGTATTTTTCGGAAAAAATTTCTTACCCAAAAAAACCTTATAATATTAATCCGGGTAAGAGTACTTCATTTATTTTTATTTAATACCTTACATGAAATTTTTAAATCATGAATATCTTAATCAATTTTTGGTGGGTAATTGTTTTAGCCTTCATCATTTTTAGTGGATTGGTTACTGTTAATCAGGGAACCATCGCAGTAATAACCATGTTTGGAAAATATCAACGGATTCTTAGACCCGGATTGAATTTTAAAATCCCGATCATCGAACAGGTTTATAAAACCGTGAGCATCCAAAACCGTTCAGTTGAATTAGAATTTCAGGCAGTAACGCTCGATCAGGCAAATGTTTATTTCAAAAGCATGTTGCTTTATTCGGTAATTAGTCAGGATGAAGTAAACATAAAAAATGTTGCTTTCAAATTCATCAGCGATAAAGATCTGATGCAGGCATTGATAAGAACTGTTGAAGGAAGTATCCGTGGATTTGTTGCCACAAAAAAACAAGCAGAGATTTTATTGCTGCGCAGAGAGATCGTAGAATTTGTAAAAGGTCAAATAGATAAATCATTGGAAGAATGGGGTTATCATTTGCAGGATCTGCAAATTAATGATATCACATTCGATCAGGTGATCATGGAAAGTATGAGTAAAGTTGTTGCCAGTAATAATTTAAAAGCAGCAGCCGAAAACGAAGGCCAGGCCTTACTGATAACAAAAACAAAAGCTGCCGAAGCAGAAGGTAACGCCATTAAAATTTCGGCTGAAGCTGAAAAAGAAGCAGCACGTTTACGCGGACAAGGTGTGGCTTTATTCAGAGAAGAAGTGGCCAAAGGAATGAGCCAGGCGGCAGAACAAATGAAAGAAGCAAATTTAGATACCAATGTTATTTTGTTCAGCATGTGGACCGAAGCCATTAAAAATTTTGCAGAGTTTGGAAAAGGCAATGTGATATTTTTAGACGGCAGTCCGGAAGGAATGGAAAATAATATGCGCCAGATTATTTCGATGATGCAACTGAAAGAAGTCCGTGCCAAACAATAATTGACAAATTTTATTTTATAAAAAAAGAGTGAAACAAATTTGTCTCACTCTTTTTATTTTTTATGAACATGTAGATGTTGAGTTCAGAACAAGGCGTACAAGTGTGCGACGCAACAGGCGATGCCACAAGGTACAATAGCCGGTAACATTATTTTTTAAATCCCAACTTAAGCAATAATGTTTTTGATAATGCAGCTTTTGGCATAACAATGCTGATTGTATTGATGGCAAAATAAGACTCGGAAACATTGATGTAGCCATCGCATGGACCAACTTTACCCCACGAATTTTTTACAATAAAAAATGTTTTACCGCTCTTTGATTTTTCCATACCGGTTAAATGCATCAAATGATCATCCTGGGTTGTTAAGTTCTCGTACAAGTGCTGGCGAATGGCAGGTGTATAGGGCATTTCGGCCATATCGGCGGTAATAGAATCTTTGTTGTATTTTATTTTTTGATCGAGATTTAATGCCAATGCAATTCCTTGTTTAAAACCGTTATTACTAACATCGGCATCCCAGCTAACCGTGTAACCTTTGCTGATGGCAGATTTTGTTACTTCAATTAATTCGCTCAGCGGAAGATTATAAAACGAACCATTCGAAAAATTATCGGGCACTTGCAAAATAAAAGGTTTGTAATAAGGTTCGTGCGTGAATGATGTTAAACTGATATAATCGTCGGCATCGAAATGCAGCACTTCTTTTGCAAAAGTTTTTGCTGTGTATTCTTTTCCCTGATAATTAAATTTTGCAGGCGGTTCGCTTAAAGTGCTGTCCAAAATTTTGGTATAACCCAACAACCAATCATCATCAACAGGTGTTTTTTTAAGGACTTCATCTAAATAATTTTGAAGCGAAGCAAACAATTTAGCATGATTATACATTGTTTGTCCTGCCGGTAAACCCGCATAAACACTAAGCGGCATGGCACCATAAGTTGCAATGGATCTGATCATATCGTGCCCTAAACCACCTTCACCAAATTGTGTTTTGCCCTGACGCAAAATATAATTCTTTGCTTTTTCGATATAAATATTTCTAACCGTAAACATTTCGCTCAGATCAATTTCCTTTTGGATTTTTCTGTTGCTTTCGCTTTCAACAAGCGATGTTGTTGCAAAACACCAGCAGGTGCCGGTCATTGCCTGATTCTTAACTGATGTAGCTTTTAATTTATGTACCTGCAAAAATTCAGGTACGGCTTTAGATGCTGTTTGTGCAAACGAAGCGAATGAAACGATCCATACAGCAATGCATAAAAAAATATTCTTTCTCATTTTAAGGTGTTTTAGCAGTATAATTAATAGATGATAAAATTAATAATTTACCGTAACAGCAAATTTAGAATCGGCCGCACCCAGCTCAGTTGCTGCTGCATTGCAGATCCGCAATAACAAACCATTATCTTCTTTCACATCGGGCAAAGGCCCCAACACTTTTGCAAAAACCGATTTATTATTTGCGTTTACGCGGACAATAGTTCCGGCATCGATATTATTGATGAGCACATAATATTTTTTATCCAACCAACCGCTTGCAGTTTTTAATGTGGCTGCTTCACCCGATAATTCGTTTTTACCATCCTGATACATTGACGCAAAATATCCTTCGTTGCCCGCATTTTTTGGGTTTACTGCCGATTCGCTTTGCTGCGAATTATTAGCGTTACTTGCCTGCAAAACATTTTTTTCAGAAGCGTTGTTTGTTTCAACCGCTGCTTGTTTTTCAACAGGCTTATTTTCTGTAACAACAGATGTTTGCTGTTGAACCGGTGGAGCTGTTTTCTTTTCAACTATTTTATCAGCAGCAGCAACATTGTTTGCAACCTGCTCTTTTGTTTCGGGTATGATTACTAACTTTTGACCGGGATGAATATTATCGTTGCGCAGATCATTCCATTGTATTAATTGTGCAACAGTAACATCATATTTTTTACTGATGCTGTACAAGGTTTCTTTTCCTTCCACCACATGAATGGTAGCATCGATATCTTTTTTTAATCCTGCTGTTTGTTTTGTTGAAGATGATTTTGCAGCATTTTTCTTCGTTTCTTCCTTTTTGGCTGAAGCCGATGATGCTGTTGGAATTTTTATTTTCTTGCCGATCTTCAAAATACTTTTGCTGTTCATATCATTGGCCCGCATGATATCGCCAACAGTGGTATGATATTTTTTTGCAAGCATCGACAAAGTTTCTCCGCTCTTCACCGCGTGCAACACTTCCTTGTTTTGTGCAGTTGCCGAAAACGAGATCATCATCACAAAAAAAATAATAGCTAAATTTCTATTCATCCAATTCTTCATAAGAAATACATTTTTGTCAAAGTAAAATTAATCTTTTAAAATTCTCCACTCCTGCGGATAATAATTATTAATACGATTGGGTAAAACTTTTATCCAGCCCAATGGTAGTCCGAAATGTTTTACTAATGTCCAACCTTTTGGCGCATCGGCAACAAAATCTTTTCTTTTTAAATATTGCAAAGCATCCTCCTTCTGTAATTCAATAGCAGAAAGGTTTTGCAAGGGCAGCAGACTAACCGCCAGTTCGTGCGACGGAATAAAATCTTTTCCTTTGATGGTACCCAGCTCCACTCCTGCTTTCTTGATGTATAAATGTTTTGCTAAATTTTTTAATGATGTTACCCAAACTTCTTTGATAGCGCGCAATGCATCATTTTGTGTGAACACTTTATATTCCAGAGGCAGTGAAATAAAATTTTGCAACTGTTCTAATTCCTGTTTATTAGGAAAAAATAAATTTTGTTCCAGCTGATACATTTCTTCTTCCCCATTTATTTTTTTAAATGCTGCGATAAAAAATCCTTCGCCTTTTATTTTATCGGGATAAAAACGGTAGCCGAATGCTTTGTGTTTATCACTTTCAACTTCCACGATATTCCAATCGGGATTTACTTGTAACCTGCAACTTGAAACTCGCAACTCTTCAACAATCCAATCCAAAACATCTTCATCTTCCTGTTTCGAATAAGAGCAAGTTGAATAAATTAATATCCCGTTTTGTTTTAATGCCGGCAATACATCGGCTACGATCCTTTGCTGGCGCAGACTGCAGAGCTTTACATTTTCTTCTCTCCATTCGTTGATGGCGTTTGGATCTTTACGAAACAATCCGCTGCCGCTGCAAGGCGCATCAATAACAATTACATCGAAATAGTTTTCCAAGCGCTGAAAATCTTTTGGATCGTTATTGGTAACAACAACATTATCGGCTCCCCACTTGATCATATTTTCTGTAAGAATGGCTGCTCTCGATTTAATTACTTCGTTGCTTACAATTAATCCATCGGTAAAATAAGAAGCGAGTAAAGTTGATTTACCGCCGGGTGCAGCACATAGATCCAATACTTTTTTTTGTGTTGAATTGCCAACGGTTTGTTTTAATACTTCCCATAAAAACATGCTGCTTGCTTCCTGCACATAGTATGCACCTGCATGAAATAATGGGTCGAAAGTGAATGATGGTCGTGATGATAAATAATAGCCGTGTGGGCACCAGGGAATAGCGGTCGACAGTTGACCGTCGACAGTCAACCGATGTTCCCGTTCAATTAAAGCTTGTTTCTCCGGATTGAATCGAATTGATGTTACCTGTTCTCCCGAAACATGCACTGCCTCAAAAGCCTTGCTATTAAAGCCTTTGATGCCTTCTAATGATTTGATAAGTTGCGGTGGTAACACAAAGCGAAGATAAGAGTTAGAAGAATAAAAGAATGGATGAAGGAATTTGTATATTTGAAAGATGGTTTAAATTATTCTTGAAATATTTCTAATGAAAAATATTTTTCTTAGTAGACCAAATTGGATTCATCCTGATTATGAAGAAGGTTTAAAGAATTTTTTAAACCTCATAAAAAGTCATGACCTAAACCCAAGAACGATTGGTACAACAGATTTTCCAAGTAAATCTCCGATGGATGGTGTGATTGATTTGATGAACCAATGTGAAGGAGCGATTATATTAGGCTACCCTCAAATTAATATATCCATAGGACATTTAAAAGAAAAAGAAGTTAGTTCATTATATTTAGCCACAGAGTGGAATCATATTGAAACTGCTATAGCATATTCACTAGGTTTACCATTATTAGTTATACATGATACAAATGTAACTAGAGGTGTTTTTGATAGAGGAGTTTTAAACTCATTCTTATATTCTAAAAATTTTGCTGATACATCATGGAGTATCTCTGATGAAATTATCGGTGCATTAAGCAAATGGAAAGATGAATTAATGCCAATAAATATCTTGAACAATAAAGAGAAAAAAAATCATGAAACCCCAAAATCAAAATGGGGAGCATTAGAATTTGAAGGTGATGAAAATCTTTACTGTCCCGTTTGCTATGAAAAAAAAAATTTAAAAATTGTAACTAGTCGAATAAATTCAAAATTTCGACAATGTCCTAATTGCAAAGCAATGCTATCGTAAATATTAACGACGCTAATTTACTCGCATAAGGTTATGGAGCACAAGAGTGCGACGCAACAATAGTTTCATTGAAATACAATTGCTGGCTACATAAAAATTTCTTTCCTTTTATTTCAACACAGGCAAAATAATTTTTGATTGATCGTGATACACACGAATGGTTGATTTAATGAAATCTGAATCCTTGCAATGATAAATATCTAAGAACTGTTGCGGATTTCTGTCGACCAACGGAAACCATGTGCTTTGTATCTGCACCATGATGCGATGACCTTTTTGAAAAGTATGCGCCACATCGGGCAAAGTATATTTTACCTGCGTTGGTTTGTTGGGAATGAATGCTTCCGGTTTTTCGAAACTGTTTCTAAACTTGCCACGCATTACTTCGCCACGCACCAGCATTTGATAATCGTTCATCACATATTTATTATCGTTGCCGTATTTAAAATTATCCGGAAAAACATCGATTAACTTCACAATAAAATCGGCATCTGTTGTTGAAATGCTAACCATCAGATCGGCAACCAACGGTCCTGCTAATGTTACATCTTCATTTAAAATTTCTGTTTCATAAGTTAACACATCCGTACGGCGTGCAGCAAAACGCTGGTCATCATCCATGTATTCTCTTGTACGGCCCGAATGCACCGGAGCCGTGTAGGGAACGGGTTTGGAGGGATCGCTTATATATTCGTCAAAACCTTTTTTATTTGCTGACTGAAACGATAATTTATTATTTGCTTCTAAATAAATATTAGTTGGTTTCATTTCGTTTGGCGGCCATTGTGCTAACTGATGCCATTTATTTTCGCCACTGAAGAAAACAGTTGCTTCTGCAATTTTATCAACCGAACCTTTTCCTTTTAAATAAAAATTGAAGAAAGGAAGTTCAATATTTTGTGCATACCAATCGGCAGTATTACTTCCAAATTGAACATTGCCGAGATGTGTTCCATCGCCACTTGCCCATTGACCATGATACCACGGACCTAAAACCAATCTGTTATTATTTTTTGTTTTTGCTTCAATGGCTTTGTATAAATTTTGCGCACCAAATGCATCTTCGGCATCAAACAACCCACCTACTTCCAAAGTATTTATTGAAGGCGAAATATGTTGTACAAAATTTCTTGTATTGCGTGCTTTCCACCAGGCATCGTTGTTTGGATGTTGCATCAGATCGTTCCAAAATAAAATACTGTCGCCCATTAATTTTGAAAAATTTGGTAACGCCCCTGTTCTCAAATAAAATTCATAGTTATCATTGGTAGGAAGATCAAATCCTTTGGGACCAATAGTTGTAGGGAATGGACGAGGTTTACCAAAACCACTGTAAAATGAAAATGCATCGATCAACATGAAAGCACCGTTGTGATGAAAATCGTCGCCCTGAAACCAATCGGTAACAGGTGCTTGCGGACTTACAGCTTTTAATGCGGGATGATTACTTAATGCCGCTTCGGTTGAATAAAATCCCGGATAAGAAATTCCTGACACACCAACATTGCCATTATTATTGTCGATATTATTTATTAACCAATCGATGGTATCGTAGGTATCGCTTGCTTCATCAACATCGTTATTTGATTTTTTATTTTCGATGTACGGACGAACATCAACAAATGTTCCTTCGCTCATCCAACGACCACGAACATCTTGTCGCACCAAAATATAACCTTCTTTTAAATATGCTTTATTCAAATTGGAATAATTATGCGGAACAGAATTTTCGCCATAAGGTGCAACAGAATAAGGTGTACGATTTAATAAGATGGGATGTTTTTCGGATCGATCGTTTGGAATATAAATAGCAGTGAATAATTTAACACCGTCGCGCATTTTTATGTATACTTCTTTTTTGGTGTAATTAGCATGCACCCAAGCAGAGTCTATATTTTGTGCAATGCTGATGAACGGAAGCAACAATAAAACAAATACTAATTTTTTCATGGTGTTTTAATTTTTGAGAAGATTGAAAGTAAGCAAGATTGTTGGAAAATAAAATAATAAAGGATAGACATACACGTACAGTTGCATGGCGAAAATACCACGCGGGGAAAATCTCAATATATTTTCAACCGTTGAAGAGTGCGACGCAACATAAGACCCATCTGTGTTACAGAAGCCGGTAACAAAAAAAATTAAATACTCTTTATCTCGGAAATTAATTTTTGTAATGCAACTTTTGAGTCGCCGAAAAGCATGGATGTTTTAGGTTGATAGAACAGATCATTCTCGATCCCTGCATAACCGGGTTTCATACTACGTTTATTTACGATAACAGTTTTGGCTTGTTCAACTTCCAAAATTGGCATACCATAAATTGGTGAGGAAGGATCGTTTTTAGCAGCAGGATTTACCACATCGTTCGCACCAAGAATTAAAACAACATCGGTTGATTTGAATTCATCGTTGGCATTTTCCATTTCCATTAATTTATCGTAGCTCACATCGGCTTCGGCCAATAAAACATTCATGTGGCCCGGCATACGACCTGCAACAGGATGAATGGCATATTTAACTTCCACACCTTTTTCTTCCAATAATTTTTCTAATTCATGGCAGGTATGTTGTGCCTGTGCAACAGCCAATCCATAACCGGGAACAATAAAAACTTTCTTTGCGTAAGTCATCAGCATGGCTGCATCGGTAAGTGTAATTTCTTTATAACTACCCGCCTGTTTTTTCTCACCACCGGCTTTTGCATTGGATGCGCCGAAGTTACCAATCAATACATTCATCAAGCTTCGGTTCATGGCCTTGCACATCAACATGGTCAATAAAGTTCCTGCGGCACCAACTAAAATACCACCGGTAAGCATTACTTTATTGTTGTATAAAAATCCACCGCAAGCTGCAGCAACTCCCGTAAAAGAATTTAATAATGAAATTACAACGGGCATATCGGCACCACCTATCGGCAACACGAACATCACGCCATAAACAAATGCAGACAGCATGGTAATTAAAAACCAGATATTAGTAACCGGTGTGTTTGACCAATAGGTAAGTCCGGCAACGGTCATCACAAAAGCCAGTATCAATAAATTAACGATATGCTGACCCTTGAAAGTAAAATCTTTGATACGTCCATTTAATTTTCCCCATGCGATCATGCTTCCTGCAAAAGAAACACCACCAATAATAGCACCGGCGCTGATAGTTACATAATGACCAAAAGGAACAACATCGGCAAAGCTGTTTGCATCCAATCTGAATTCACGGTACACACGATCAAATTCAACAGCCGATATCAATGCAGCGCAAGCGCCACCCATACCATTGAACATGCTTACCATTTCGGGCATGGCCGTCATCTTCACTTTTTTTGCAGCCAATGTGCCGATGATGGAACCGATGATTATTCCGGAAAAAATCCACACGTAATTATGTAATCCTTTGCCATCCTCGGTTTGATACAAAAATATTGTTGCGAATATGGCGATGCTCATGCCGCCTGCAGCAATTAAATTTCCCCTGCGTGCTGTTGCAGGATTCGACAACATTTTTAATCCGAGAATGAATGTTACTGAACCGATAATGTAAGCAAGTGTAAGAATATCGAGTTGCATAAATCTATTTTTATAAAAACTAAAATTTAAAATATAAAAACTAAAGTCTAAAAACTGAAAAATTAAATCCTAAAAACAAAAACTAATATTTAAAAACTAAAAAATAAATCGTTGATTTTTTATAGATGTCTTGAATATTTAAAATCAAAAAAATAAATCGTTTAATCATCAAGCTTTCTGAGTATGGAAGCAAAAATTAAAACCAATTGATTTGCTTCCGAGATTAACTCATGCCTTTTCTTTTCTGCATCTCCACTTTCATTCACCAACAAATGTTTTAACCAATAAGCAGATTCTTTTGCTTCTTTTTTACTGATGCGAATTTTCATTTTCTTATCCTTGTTTCCCAATCCATCATTCGCTTCAATATAATTTGCGCCAATCGAACCCGCTGCTCTTATTAACTGTTTGATGTACTCATTATTGATAATATCTTTTTTTAACGAAAAACAAAAATCTCTGACTGATAAAGAAAATTTTTCTGTTCTTTCTTCCAAATCTGAATACTTATTATTCATCAGGAAAATGATTGGTGAACGTTTTAGTTTTTCTTTTTTTCAGTTTTTAGTTTTTGCACCATTTTATTTTTTCTTTTTAAACATTTCCAGCATCCTGTCGGTTACAACAAAACCACCCACCACATTTAATGTTCCTAATACCACTGCAAGAAATCCTAATACCAATGCTAAATAATTATCCTCGCTGGCGTTGCCCATAACAATGATGGCACCAATAATTACCACACCATGAATGGCATTGGCACCACTCATTAATGGTGTATGCAAAACACTTGGCACACGACCAATTACTTCGATACCGAGAAAGACCATCAGTATCACGATGTAGATCATCTGCTGATTTTCGGTGATAAGCTTTAAAATATTTTCCATTACTATTTTTTATTTGAGATTTTTAATTTGTGATTTTATTTTCTGTTCAATTATTTGTTTCAGTACAAGAGTGCGACGCAACAAAAGTTTAATAGAAATTCTCAAGCCCGTTACATAAAAATCTTCTCACCAATAAACAAATAGACCAATCAACTAATTAACCAATAAACTTTTCACTCTGTCGTTCACCACTTCGCCATTATAAGTTATGCAGCAACCTTTCACGATATCATCCTCAAAATTTAAATTGATCGTTCCTTCTTTGATGATGATGAGTTGCAAAAAGTTCAATACATTTTTACCATACATTTTACTTGCATCAAAAGGCATTCCGCCCGGCAAATTACTGTTACCCAAAATGGTTACACCATTGGCCGTAACTATGGTTTCATTATTTTTTGTGAGTGGTGTATTACCGCCTGTAGCAGCAGCCAGATCAATAATTACACTCCCGTTTTTTAATGAACCGATCATTGCTTCGGTTAATAATATCGGCGCTTTCTTTCCCGGAATTTGTGCAGTGGTAATTATTATGTCGGCTTTGGCAACAGCTTCTGCAATGCGTGCCTGTTGTTTTTGTTTATACTCTTCTGTTTGTTCAACCGCATAACCACCGGCTTTGCTGGCATCGGCTGCACCTTCTACTTCAACAAACTTTGCGCCGAGACTCATTACTTCTTCTTTCACTGCGGGACGAGTATCAAACACTTCAATCACTGCACCCAAACGTTTTGCTGTGGCGATGGCTTGCAATCCTGCAACACCGGCACCCAGAATTAAAACTTTTGCTGGGGGAATACTTCCTGCAGCCGTCATAAACATGGGAAAATATCTTGGAAATAATGTTGAGGCCAATAGCACGGCACGATAACCGGCAATGTTAGCCTGACTGCTTAGCACATCCATACTTTGTGCACGTGTGGTACGCGGGATGGTATCGAGACTGAATGTTGAAATATTTTTTGCAGCCCATTCTTTCATCGTTGCAAAATTGTACAACGGCTGAAATACACCAACCAGCACTGCATTGCTTTTCAGCGATGCAATATCATTTTGCGGCAATGTATTGATTGAAAAAATTAAATCGCTTTGCTGCAGGATCTCTTGCCGGTTTACAACTTTGATCCCTTTGGCGGTGTAGGCTTCGTTCGATGCAAATGCAGAAATTCCTGCACCATCTTCCACCCATACTTCAACATTTTTTTTTAATAAAGCTTCGGCCTGTTCGGGCAATAATGAAACTCTTTTTTCTTCTTTCGGTTCTTTAAGAATTGATGCAATCATTCTATAAAATTATTGATTGTAAAATTATCGCATTTAACCCAAGTAAAAATGATTTTAATCATCGCTGTCCAAAACTTGTGAAAACAAATGCTGATAAATTATATTTTTTTATTGTCCATACTTCTGGCTAAAACTCAAGCTGTGGTTGCGTCGCACACTTGTACAACATAACAATATTCAGCTTTTAAAACCGCACTGAGAAATGTTGTTTCACCTTAAATTCGTTTCGCAATAAAACTATTCCAATAAAAAATAAATCGATGGTCATGGTTACGGATGAATGATCTTGAACATCTTTCCATGCATTTTCCATTTCTTTGCTCCAATGAATATCATCTAAAATAATAATGGAATAATTATTCGACTTTGCAAGTATTTGTTCGAAATAATTTAATGTTGGTTGATAACGATGATTACCATCTATAAAAGCAAGATCAATGGTTGATAAGTTCGAAATTGTTTTTGGTAAAGTATCGTCAAAATTCCCTTCGGTCAGTTCAATATTATTCAATTTTAATTTGCCGAAATTTTCTTTTGCAACAGATGCAATGGCAGATGCACCTTCCATCGAAATAATTGTTGCATCCGGTTTCGCAGATGCCAGATAGGAAGTAGTGATACCCAGGGAAGTGCCCAATTCCAAAATCGTTTTTGGCTGATAATGATCAACCATCCGGAATAATAATTGCGAATATTTTTTTGGTTTGAGAGATGATTTTGCAATGGATGCAATTGTTCGTTCCTTATTTTTTATTGTTCTCGATCCGGCACCAAAATCTTCAATTACTAATTTGTGTTGATCGGTTAATAATGATTCTCTGATCTTTTCTACAGGATCATATGCATAAAAATTTCTGTCATCATTCAATACCTCATCAATAAATTCAAACACAAACGGCGAGTGCATTCCATGACCTTTACTGTTTGATGCTTTCAAATAGTAATTCAGGTATTTTAAAACTAATTGTGTCTTGGAATACATCATCGAATAAATTCGTACAAATTATTTATGCTTCCATAATTGAAAGCTGAAAGGGTAAGCGTGTTTGGCATCGGCAGGAAATTCTATATCAGTTTCTATCTGCCATTTATTTGCATTGATCTCGGGGAAAAAAGTATCGCCAATAATTTCGGTATGCACTCTGGTCAAATAAATTTGATTGGCTTTTGCCATAGCTTCTTTATAAATTTCGCCGCCACCTGCAACAAATAATTCTTTATAGTTGTGCGATTTTGCAAAAAAAATGGCATCATCCAAAGAATGTACAACCGTTACACCGTCTGCTTTCCAGCCTTGTTGGCGGGTGATCACAATATTCAATCTTCCGGGCAAAGCTTTATTTCCAAGCGATTCAAAAGTTTTTCGTCCCATCACAATTGCGTTGCCCCAGGTTGTGTTCTTGAAAAATTTAAGATCCTTTGGTAATTTCCAAAGCAGCTGATTATTATTGCCAATGGCATTGTTAGTAGATGCTGCAACTATTATTGAAATGATCATACCCCTAACCCCTGAAGGGGAATTTTTATGGTTAATAATTTATCAAATATAATCTATTCTTTCACCCCTTTGGGTGATGGGGGTTTAAACCGCCACTGCTGCTTTTATATGCGGATGAAACTGATAATTTTCTAATGTAAAATCTTCGTATTTAAAATCGAAGATATTTTTTACATCAGGATTTATTTTCATTGTTGGTAAAGGGTACAACTCTCTCGACAATTGAAGTTTGGCCTGCTCGATATGATTGTTGTATAAATGAACATCGCCAAATGTGTGTACAAAATCGCCTAATTGCAAATTGCAAACCTGTGCAATCATCATCGTTAATAAAGCATACGAAGCAATATTAAACGGCACGCCAAGAAAACTATCAGCACTTCGTTGATATAATTGGCAACTTAATTTCCCTTCCGCTACATAAAACTGAAAAAGAGTATGACAAGGCATCAGGGCCATTTTTGGTAATTCGGCAACATTCCATGCGCTGATTATTAATCTACGGCTGTCGGGATTATTTTTTATTTGTGCTACAACATCTGTCACCTGATCCACCACAATTCCACCGGCTCCCTCCCAACTACGCCATTGTTTGCCATATACCGGACCAAGTTCGCCGTTTGCATCGGCCCACTCGTTCCAGATATTTACGCCATGTTCGTTCAAATATTTGATATTGGTATCACCGTTCAAAAACCAGAGCAATTCGTAAATAATACTCTTCAAATGAAGCTTTTTGGTGGTTACCAACGGAAAACCCTGCTGCAAATCGAAGCGCATTTGATATCCAAAACAGCTGATCGTACCTGTTCCGGTACGATCGGTTTTTGAAACACCGTTTTCCAAAATATGTTTAAGTAACTGATGATATTGTTGCATGATGCAAAGTAACCAAGATGCAAAGAAAACAGAGCAAATAAATTTTTATTGGGGATTATCTGTTAATTAATAGGTGCATCAGGCTTTTGAAAACAACCACAAATAAATGTAGTAATATACGTTACATAAACTACAAAAAATTTGTAGTTTAAAAATAAAGAAATTACTTTCATGCTACGAAGTTTATAACATATTCTTTGTAAGAATAAAAATCCAATAATTCCAATTCCATGAAGTCAACGATTCAAAAGAGAATCATTACCATAGGTACAATCATCTTAGTTGCTATCATAGCAACTATTACAATTATTACTTTCAATCAAATAAAAAAAGTAGGCAACACTACTCAATCGCTTGTTCAAACCCAGGATATTATTTTACGTTCTCATCAATTAACCGCAAGTACCGTTCATTATGAAATGAACACCGAGGCTTTTTTAGAAAAGGGAGATAAAATATTGGAGAGCGAAATAATGCTCGGAAAGAAAAATATCGATGATATCATATCATTCCTCGCCAAACAAAAAATAGATAACGCGAAAGAAAAAATGATCATTGACAGCTTTGTAAACGCTGCCAAAACAAGTATTTTATTTTCGGATAAACTTATCGCTTCAAAAAAAAGCGGACAGCTAATTACAAGCGAACAACAGGCACATATAAATGAATGTAAAGCAAAGGTTGATTCAGTGATCAATTTGGCAAGTCGGTTACAGTCTTTCGAAAACAGCCAGCAGCAAACGCAGCAAAGCAATACTTACAAGGAGATACAGAATTTAAAGGATAGTTTCTATTACCGTTTTGGTGCTATTGCTATTCTGGCAATTATTGTCTTCAGAAAATTGAAAATTGATCTGTCGAACCAACAGAAGCTTAATCAACAGCTCAAATACATGTCGGGTTTGATCAATCAAACCGAAGATGCCATTGTTTCTTCGCGGAATGATATAATTGAGACATGGAATAAAGGTGCCGAAAAAATATACGGATATACAAAAGAAGAAGCCGTTGGTAAAAATGCGTATGACATCGTTAGGACAAGTTTAGATGATCGTGGCAAAGCAGCTTTCTTAGATGTTTTAAAAAAAGAAGGAAAATGGCATGGCGAAGCTGTTCATACCAATAAGAGCGGCGAAAAGATACATCTGCTGATTTCCATCACTAAAATTGAGGATAAGAATTCATCGAATTTTTTGGTTTCTATTGCGAAGGATATTACACAAAAGAAAAAGGATGAAGAAAAAATTGTGCTCTTCGGAGCAATGCTCGAAAACAGTAATGATGCCATCATTATTATCGACAGTAAGCTTAATATAAATACATGGAATAGTGGGGCCGAAAAAGTATATGGTTATACAGCACAGGAGGCTATCGGCAAATATGAGCCCGATTTTTTACCTGTGGATCCGCAAACAGCATTGGATATAGCAGAAGAAATAAAAGATTATCCAACCGGTGGTCATTGGCGGGGTGAATGCCTGCACAAGAAAAAGAGCGGAGAACAAATTGATGTATCTATTTCAATTACCGTATTTAAAAATATTGCAACCGGAAGCATTGAGTATGTATGTATCATTACTGATATTACAGAAAAGAAAAAAACCGAAGAAAAGATAAAACATCTGGCATCCATTATTCAATTGTCGAATGATGCGATCTACACAACCGATAAAGATTTTATCATTACAAGCTGGAACAAAGGTGCCGAAAGAATGTACGGTTACACCGAAAAAGAAATGATCGGGAAAAAAGAATATCAGATTCTGCCCGCATTTCATCCCGTTTTCTCAGAAAATAATATTCAACTATACGAAGAAACAGGTTATTTCAAAACCGAAAGTTCGCACCGGAAAAAAGACGGGCAAATAGTAATTGTAAGCATTTCGGTTACTTATTTAAAAGATGAAAATAACCGTACCATTGGGTTTATTATTGTAATTAATGATGTTACTGAAGTAAAAAAATTAGAAGGACAACTAAAAAATTTCAATGAAAAATTAGAGGCCGAAGTAGTTGAGAAAACAAAAGAATTAAATGATGTATTTGGCAGGGTTACCGACGGGTTTATGGCATTGAACAATCGGAAATGCTTTACTTATGTGAATAAAAAGGCAGGTGATATTTTGCAGAAAGATTATAAAACTTTAATTGGGAAAAACATTGAGACTGAGTTTGCGGCTATTGATGAAAATTTTTTCAAAGCTTATAACAAAGTAATCAAAACCCAGCAGCACATTCATTTTGAAGACTTCTTTGAAAGTTTTAACAGCTGGTTAGAATTTGATTTTTATCCATCAGCCAATGGTGTATCAATTTATTTCAAAGATATTTCAGATCAAAAGAAAACACAGGAGGATCTGATTAAACTCAATTATCGTTTCCGAACACTCGCATCACATCTTCAAAATTCGAGAGAAGAAGAAAGAATAAATATTGCAAGGGAAATACATGATGAGTTAGGGCAGATGGCAACAGCCATTAAAATTGATATCAGCTGGATAAAGAAAAAAATGACCAGCGAAAATGATGAAGTAAAATTAAAAATGGATGCAACCATTACGCAGTTATCGGAAATGGTAAATACTATCAGAAGAATTGCGCAGGAATTAAGGCCAAGCATTTTAGATAATCTTGGATTAACTGCTGCTATAGAATGGTATTGCGGCGATTTTCAAAAGAGGACGAATATTCAATGCAAATTTGAGAATGAAGTTGGCGATCTGAATTTACCTAATAACATAAAAACAAATTTGTTTAGAATTTGCCAGGAATCGTTAACCAACATCATGCGTCATGCAAATGCTACGCAGGTTGAATGTAAAATCCTAAAACACAATAATAAGATTGTTCTGATGATTAAAGACAACGGGTCAGGATTTGATACCATGCAAAAAACAAAATCATTAGGCTTATTAGGCATGCAGGAAAGAGCTTTCTTGATAAATGGTGAATTAAAAATTGAAAGTTCAAAAGAAAGTGGGACAACAATAAAGGTTGAAGTAGAATCATAAATATTATAAACAATAAAATATCCAACTATGAAAATTTTAATTGCAGACGACCACAGTGTTGTAAGAAAGGGTTTAAGATTAATCTTAGAAGAAGAATACCCTCATTCACAAATCGATGAAGTGCCTGATGCAGTTGAACTACTGAAAAGGGTTGCAAAAGACACTTATACCGTTATTATCTCCGACATTACCATGCCCGGAAGATCTGGTGTAGAAATAATAAAAGAAGTAAAAGAGCATGCGCCTAAAACACCTTTGCTTGTATTAAGCGTTCATGCTGCCGAAGAATATGCCGTACGTGCCATCAGGGCAGGCGCATCCGGCTATCTTACAAAAGACAGTGCGCCCGATGAATTGATAAAAGCCATCGAATATATCTTAAAAGGTAAAAGATATATTACATCAGAAATAGCAGAATTATTAGCTGATTCGTATGGCGATAATCTTGATAAACCTGCCCACGAATGTTTATCGAACAGGGAATTCGAAGTGATGAAATTCATTGCATCGGGTAAGAGTATTTCCGAAATGGCACAAACACTTTCTTTGAGTGTAAATACCATCAGCACTTACAGGGCCAGAATACTTGATAAGATGCACATTAACACAAATACCGAGCTGATTAAATATGCGATCGAACACAAGCTTGTTTAATAAAAACAAGCTTGTTTTACAACTCCTCCATGTCATTCTGTTTCTATTTTTATATGTAGTAAAATCACTACTTTATGTGATTTATTCACTACTTTATATTAACTCTTCCACTACTTTATTTTCATACAATCCGCTATTGCTACACCCTTTTATTCTATGCAATTTTACATCAGAATAATAGATAAGAATATTAGAAAGGAAAAAAGATAAAAAGGTACATCGCTTAAGATTCAATATTAAAAACCAGATTCAAAAAGCAATAGCAGATAAGCACGATGTACAGTTAAATAAGTTCTACCAAGCTCTTTGTTGAAACGAAAGGCAGGCTGAGAAATGAATAATTACTCGGCGGCTATTTTATTGCCCTGACTGAAGTAAAAAATCGGTCAACAATAAAAGTATGCAACAACATATTATTTTATTATATAATATATCAAACCCAGATCATGAAAAAAATATTACAAATAGCATTACTGATGATGTTGAGTGTAACATTTTTACATGCAATGCCAGCCCCTACCAGTCCGGTTTCAAAGGCTACTAGCTCATTTGGCGTAACACTTTGCGGTGCTGAGTTTGGTCAAAATAATCTCCCCGGAATTTTAAATACACATTACATCTATCCAACACAGAATGAAGTTGACTATTTTGCAAACAAAGGAGTTCAGATCATTCAATTACCAATCAGATGGGAAAGAATCCAAAGAACATTAGGTGGTCCATTGGATGCAAGAGAACTTTCACTGATTGAAAAATTCTTAGACGATTGTGCTGCAAGAAATATCCAAGTTACCTTGATCATGCAGAACTATGGAAGATATAAAATCAACAATGTAGAATACATCATCGGCAGCCCTCAGGTTTCACGCACTAATTATAAAGATGTTTGGAGAAAATTAGCTACAGCACTCAGAAACAGAAAAAATATCTATGCTTTCAGTATCATGAGCGAACCTAACCATATGCAAAATTATTCTTGGTTCGAATCTGCTCAACAAGCAATTAATGGTATCAGAGAAGTTGACAGAACACATACCATTTTGGTTGATGGTGATAATTATTCTGGTCCTGAAACATGGGTTGAATACAACGACCAATTAAAGTATTTAGTTGATCCTGCAAACAACATGATGTTCAATGCACACTGCTATTTTGATGAAGACCGTTCAGGTGAATACAAAAAATCTTATGCAGCAAGCGGTGCAAATGAAATGACCGGTGTTGAAAGAATCAAACATTTCGTTGATTGGCTTCGTACAAATAATAAAAGAGGTTTTGTGGGTGAATTTGGGATTCCAAATAATGATAACCGCTGGATGGTTGTTTTAGATAACTTCTTACAATACCTTACCGAAAATAATATCGGAGGATGTTATTGGGCAGCTGGTCGTTGGTGGAAGAATTATCCATTATCAATCGAACCAATAGGTTCTGCCGATAAACCTCAAATGAATCTGTATACTAAATACTTGGTTCAAAATAATAAATCTCAGTTTGCTAAATCTGCTGTTGCAAAAAATACAAAGAAATCTAATTCTGATACATATACTTATTCATTCGCTGCAAATAAATAAAATATACAACACGCTAGTAAGAGCAAGTTTTCATATTAATTCAATCAACCAGTTAAAAAAGAGATACCAAATAAAGTATCTCTTTTGTTTTGCCCTGTAATAATATAAGAAGACTTGTTTGTAGTAAATTGACTACCTGTTACACTACTTCTACCTCAAGCAATTATTTATGACAGGTACGCTTCGCAGATACTGCCGACCTCAAAATTTTATAGTGATCGGCCATTTCCGGTATAAACAAAATCAATTGCATAAAGATTGAATTTCGCCTAAATTGTCGGTAATGATTATGTTATTATATTGATACGGGATTGCAGTTACTTTTCATATGTTCATAAATACATTTTAAAACCAGGATAAGAATTGTTTGGCAAATTGTACATAATTCAGTTATTAACAAGGCGATTCACATAATAAAATTTGTGCTGAATTATTAAAAAATGAATGATATATTACCAATTGATTTGTTTGTTTTATATTTGAAAAGTAAATTAAAAACTAACCAATTGAAAAAAAGTTTTAATTAATTACGGATATGACAATTTTAATTGGTGATGATCACAGTGTGGTTAGACGAGGCCTTAAAACTATCTTACTCGATGCTTATCCATTTGCGCAAATCGAAGAAGCAAGTGATGGTGTTGAATTATTGGATAAAGCCTTAAAACAAGACTGGAGTATTATTATTTCGGACATTACAATGCCCGGTTATACTGGCATTGAGGTATTAAAGCTTTTAAAAGAAAAGAAACCTAAACAACCTGTTTTGATGTTAAGTGTTCATGCCCCCGAACAATATGCAATCAGAACTTTAAAAGCAGGTGCTTCGGGTTATTTAACAAAAGAAAGTGCGCCCGATGAATTGGTAAAAGCCGTTCAACATATTTTAAGCGGCAGGAAATATATTACGCCCGAAGTTGCTGAATTATTGGTATTCATGAACTCGGATGATGACTCGAATAAAAAATTACACGAAAGCCTTTCCGACAGAGAGTTCGAGGTATTGAAATTAATTGCTTCAGGTAAAACAGTTTCTCAAATAGCTGAAATATTATCCTTAAGTATTCACACTATCAGCACTTACCGTTCACGCATTTTAGAGAAGATGCACATGTCAACCAATGCCGAACTTACCAAATACGCCATTACCAATCAACTGGTGTAAAATCATTTGTAGTCTCAATGATTACTCCTAATTCATAGGAAACACTATGTTTTCAAATTCTTTTCATCTATACTTTTGGCATAGAAATTAATACATTAATAAAACATAGTTTAAATCCTATTTCCTATAAAAAAGTAATATCCACCTATGGAAATCCGCTAAATCCTATTTCCTGCATTTCGAAATAATAAAAGGCTCTACATAGAGCCTTTTATTATTTCGAAGTCTGCTAAGACATTTTTATGCAGATTTTCTTCTTTTTATTTCTTTTCTGATCATACTTAATTCTCTTCCTGTCTGACCGCTTACACTGCTGTTTTCCTGCGCCCTGCGCATTAAATACGGGATGACTTCTCTGATGGGGCCAAATGGCAAATACTTGCTCACATTGCACCCTGCTTTGGCAAGATTGAATGTAATATTATCGCTCATGCCATACAGTTGTGAGAAATGAACATTGGGATGATTAAATGGTAATTTGTTTATTTCAAGCAATTGCACACCATACAAATTACTTTTTTCGTTATGCGATGCGATGATGACAGAAATTTCATCAACATGATTAATGCAATAAGCACAGGCTGCATCAAAATCTCTGTCGGTACTTTCTTTATCGGGTTGAATTGGCGAAGGATAGCCTCTTAAAAAAGCCCTCGATCTTTCACGTTCCATATAAGCACCACGAACCAATTTTATGCCGAGGATAAACCCTTTCTGTTTTGCGATACGATGCGATAACTCTAAAAAGTGCAACCGGTCGTGACGGTACAATTGAATCGTATTAAAAACAATTGCTTTTTCTTTATTGAAAGTCTCCATCATTTCTATACAAAGCCTGTCAACAGGATCTTGTATCCAACTTTCTTCTGCATCAATCAATACACCAATATTTTTTTCTTTGGCAGCTTCACAAATACGACGCACCCTGTTTTTCACGCTGTTCCATTCATCAATTTCAATTTCATGATCGTGAATGCCACTTCTTAAACGCGGTGCTTCATTTAAAGTTTGCAATAATGCAAACCTTGCCAGTGCAGTTAACTTTATACTGATAAAAGGAATATCTCTTTGCGATGCTGCATAATTAATAACATCAATGAAAACATCTGCAGCTTTATCAAAATTTTCTTCGCCTTGTTTCCCTTCAACCCCATAATCTAAAATTACCTGAACACCATACTGCCTTAATAAAGAAACAACTTCAGAAGTTTCGGATAATGATTCTCCTCCAACGAATTGTTTGAAAATAGTATTACGAATAATTCCATGAACAGGCAACCCCGTTTTCATCAAAAACGGAGTAAGCCTTGTGCCTATCGGAACAAACAAAGGATAATCCATCGTGTTGAATAAAAACCGCGATTGTTTTAACTCTTTGTCCGTTTTATAAGCAAACGCATTTTCTGTGTTCTCGAAAGAAATATTCATTATGCAAACATTGATACTGCGAATATCGGAAGCAGTAATCGAAGTAAAAAATAACACTTATGCAGTAATGTGAATTTAATAAAACTTTTTGATCGATTACCATGCAGCATTTTTAAATCAAGTATTGTCGCAGCAGATTTTTTATTACTGCTTTCATCAAAACAACTCATGCAGCTATCACAAACCAGCAATAACATTATCAGTTATTATTTACCTTTCCGCCAAGATAATTTGCTATGAAAATAATAAAGACCGAAATCTACAAATACCCCATCCCCATGGTGCCCTTTACCATTGCAACAGGCACCATGCAGTTTGCCCAAAACATGTTTATCCGAATTCATACCGATGCAGGAATAATTGGTGTTGGAGAATGTTCTGCTTTTCCCATGATCGCAGGCGAAACACAAAATACCTGTTACGAACTTGCCAAAGATTTTGCTGAATTATGGAAAGGGAAAGATGCTTTGAATATTGAAGAACGTTTAAACGAATTGCATTTATTTATTGCAGGCAATTACACGGCCAAAAGTGCATTCGATATGGCTTTGTACGATATTGCTGCAAAGCAGGCACAGCAACCTTTATATCAGTTTTTAGGCGGTGAAAAAAGAGAATTGGAAAGCGATCTGACCATTGGCATTGATACTGCCGAAAATATGGCCGCAGCAGCAAAAGAATTTGTGAGGAATGGAGTAAAAATGATCAAAGTGAAATTGGGAAAAAAAGTAGATGCTGATGTTGAAAGAATTAAACAGATCAGAAATGCCGTTGGCGAAAAAACTGTTTTAAGGATCGACGCCAATCAGGGATGGAATTTTGATGATGCCGTTACCGCATTACAGCAATTGGCTGTTTACGATATTCAGTTTTGCGAGCAGCCGATGCGAAAATTTAATGATGAATTGTTACCGCAATTGTGCAAACTCTCTCCTATTCCCGTGATGGCCGATGAAAGCGTATTTACACATCACGATGCTGAAAGGATTATTAGAAATAATGCTGCAACCTATATCAACATTAAGTTTGCGAAAAGTGGCGGTATCAATGAAGCGATAAAAATAAATGGGGTTGCTGAAAAAAATGGAATGTCCTGCATGTTGGGAAGTATGTTGGAAGGCAGGTTGGCATTAACAGCCAATGTTCATTTTGCCATGGCAAATAAGAACATTAAATTTTACGATCTGGATACTTGTTTATTGGGACAATTAAAAGATCCTGTTATTGGCGGTGTAAAATACAACGGCATGTTTTTAGAACTGGATGATACCATTGGAATTGGTGCCGATGTGGATGATGTTTATTTAAGTGATCTGGAACAAATAATAATTTAATTGCTGAATAAAGAACAAAGCGTACAAGAGTGCGACGCAACCGGTGTTGATGAAAGATATGCAGTTGGTTAAATAAAAAATTATCTTCACAAAAAATAATTATTAATGGAAGGAAAAAAAGCAAGCGAAAGTTTTACGGTGATGAATGAAATTGTGTTACCTAATGATACCAATACTTTTGGCAATTTAATGGGGGGACGATTAATGTACTGGATGGATATTGCCGCTGCAATGGCTGCCATCAAGCATTGCAACAAAGCCTGTATGACTGCAAGTGTTGATAATATAAGTTTTAAAAACCCGATCAAACTGGGAAATGTAGTTCATATCGAAGCAAAAATTTCGAGGGCATTTAATACGTCGATGGAAATTCATTTACAGGTTTGGGGCGAGGATAGTTTGCATCAGCATCAATACGAAAGCAATGAAGCCTATTTTACTTTTGTTGCATTGGATGCCAATAATAAACCGATAACTGTTCCGCCGGTGATTCCGGAAACTGAACACGAGAAAAAAATATTTGACGGTGCATTAAGAAGAAGGCAACTGCGTTTAATTCTTGCAGGAAAAATGAAACCAGATGATGCAAGCGAATTAAAAGCTTTGTTTGTTTAATAAAAACTAAACACTAAAAAAGAAAAACTAAATCGTTGAAGATTTAAACTTGCTGAAATTTACTAAGCAACTAAAATTAAAAACAATCAATTCGTGTAATTCGTAAAAATTCGTGTAATAAAATTTATTTATCCAAAGCTTGAATAAGATGATGTTTCCCTTTCATCATAAATTTTTTGCTTTGCTCGATAGAGTCCATCACCTGCTCTAATATTTCATCGATGCCTTGTGTGTAATCAATAATCAATGGTTCTTTAAAACGGATACTTAATATCGAACCTCTTTTTTTAAATTTCAATCCTTTCTTATTAAATGCACGCCAGAAGCCATTGATGACAACGGGTATAACAATGGGTTGATTATTTTTTATAATGAATGCAGTGCCCTTTCTTCCCGGTGCAAAAGGTTTTGTGGTGCCCTGCGGAAAAGTGATAACCCAGCTTTTATCCAATGCCTGATTGATTTTGCGGGTATCGGACGGGTCCAATCCGCGTTGCACTTCTTTGCCCTCGGCACGCCAGGTACGTTTAACAGTTAATGCTCCGGCCAAAATAAATAAGCGGCTTATCCAACTGCCTTTCATAGTTTCTTCGGCTGCAACAAAATATAAGTTGGTGAATGGATTCATTAAATAATAAGGAAGCCCCAGGCGGTTTTCCTTTCTCCATTTTACCGCACAAAAAATATGAATAAAAGTAATTACATCGGCAAAATAAGTTTGATGATTACTTACAAACAGCACATTTTTTTTAGGAAGATTTTTAAGGTGCTCCGTTCCCTCAATATTTATTTTATTAACCAATGCAAGTCCGGGATACGTTACAGCGCCTACCACTCCATAAACTAAGGAGCGAACAATTTTTATATGTTTTAGTCTTTCGGCTAAATTCATTTTTCAGTTAGATTGGGGCAAACAATGAATTGCAATATAAGGAATGTAATTAAATACAGGTAATCTGCATTTGTTTGCAGCGATGCTGATACATTTGCATCCACAAAATAATTTCATGAAACTGAACACAGTAATTTTTGATATCGACGGATTATTGATCGACAGCGAACCTTTGTGGTGCGAAGCAGCGGACGAGGTTTTGATTGATTATAATATTAAATTAACCGATCAACAATACATTTCCACAACAGGATTACGGACAAAAGAATTTGTGCAATCGTGGTTTCGATATTTTAAAATTGATGAGGTTGAAGTTGAAAAAGCAGAAAAAAAAATCATTGAGATCGTTTTACAAAAAATAAAAAACGATCCCATCATCATGCCGGGCGTGGCTTATATTTTTGATTTCTTTTTTAAAAAGAATTTTAAAATAGGATTGGCAACATCTTCGCCGCAGGCGTTGATCGATCTGGTAATTGATCTGCTCGATATAAAAAACTTTGTACTGGCAACGGCATCTGCCGAAGACTTAGCATTTGGCAAACCCAATCCGTTGGTGTATTTGAATTGCGCCGAAAAATTAAACGCCTCTCCTTTCGAGTGTATTTGTTTCGAAGATTCATTTAACGGAATGATAGCCGCAAAAGCTGCGAGAATGAAATGTGTGATCGTTCCTACTCATGCACAATTAAAAGAAGAACGCTGGGGTGCAGCCGATTTAAAATTATCATCGTTGCAAAATTTTGGCGAGCTGCATTTTACTAGTTTGATTTAAGTCAACTCCTTTTTGAATAAGACAAAGAATAAAAATTATTTTATAACTTAGCGTTTTAATTAGTCTTGTGGATAAACAACATCTGAAAGAAATTAAACATGAACTCAAAAACATCTTTTCAGCAATTGGCAATAAAAAACCGGAAAATCTTATCCAAACAATTTCCTATTACCTTACACGAAGCCAAACAACAAATCATAAAACTCGCAATGCAGAGTTCGGTAAATCTGAAGAAACAGAGAAATTAAAAGCTTTCATCGAAAAAAAATCATACTGGATTACTGAAATTGATGAAAGCAATTATATAACAGAAGGCGCCGAACAAAAAGTATATTTAGCTAAGGATGGAACTCATGTAATAAAACTTAATGATTCTATTTTTTATGCGTCGTGGAATGATTACATCAACAGCTTACTGTTACATAATTATTTTTTTGCTGCCACTAATTACGAACTGATAGGTTTCATAAATAAAAACAACACTTTATTTGCTGTGGTAAAGCAGCCTTATGTTATTTCAACCGAACCTACAAATCTGGCAGCGGTAACTGATTTTTTAACCGAGAATGGTTTCTTGAAAAAGAAAAACAATGATTATTATAATGAGTATCTCGGAATTATTTTAGAAGATTTACACGAGCAAAATGTGCTTACCAATAATGGCATATTATTTTTTATAGACACAGTTTTCTATCTTACCAAAGATTTTTATAATTAAGAAGAACAACCTTGCAGCCAATTTGATGAACGGATAAATTTATTTTTGTCCGGGCTTTGAAACACAGATGGGGCTTCGGTTGCGTCGCACACTTCAACTGAGGAAAGCTATGAGCTATTAGCTTCGAGCCGAGAGCATTTGCTCGAAGCTGCCGCTCAAAGTTCCGAACGTACAAGTGTGCGACGCAACAGGCGATGCCACAAGATTTGCAGCCCGTTCAATAAAAAAATTATTCGCCAACTAAAAACACCGCATTGCCGAATAACATTTTTCCGTTCTCCCAAAACATTCTGAAAATTGGATTATCGGCAAAGAAAATAAATGAGCCACTGCCGTTTTCTGTTACGCCAAACAACACGCCATCTTTCAATTTATTTTTTACTTTGAATCCGCTGAAACCGGCTACGTAATTATCTTTCTTCAAAACGCCAACATTCCATCCGTCTTTCAAAAATTCGTAAATGCCTGCATCTTGTTTTAACGTGTAATAATAATTTGGATAACCAAAACCAAGGGGATGTGTATTATCAACATCAACTTTATAAATAGCACCGGGAATAAAATCGCTGAGGAAATCCCTGTCACGATCGGCAAATTTTTTCAATGCAGCATAATCATCTTTGCCGTCTTTATTTTCTTTTACATCGCCTTTATCTTCCTTACTTTTTATTCCCCACTCGCTGTTATTTGCAAATGCAGTAACAGCGCCCTGAATGGCAATAATTTTTCCGCCACTGCTTTCGAACTCTTTTAATTTTTCAACAATAGTTTTGTCGCTTAATTTTTGATAATTGCCATCCGGAAAAATCAAAACAGAATAATTTTTAAGATCTAATCGTCCCAGATCGCTTGCTAAAATTTGTGTGATGGGATAATCCAATGTTTGATCAAATAAATTCCACACTTCGCCTGCATCGCCTGCTGACACCTGATCTCCGGTAACCACCGCAACTCTCGGCGCATGAATAAGATGCACATCGGGACTACCAAAATCGGCGCCTTTATCCATAAATCCGGTTGACACTGCATCAACCTGCACATTAAATTTTTGTGCCGCTTCTTTTACCAATGCATTCCAGTTATCAAAAGCATTACTTGTTTTTAAAACGATCAAAGTACCACGATCGTAATTTTTATTTTTATACACAAATGGGTTATCGGCATAACGAACCTTCACATCATTCTTTAATAAATAAGCCAGCAACTGCACACTGTTTAGCGAAGTGTACGGAATTAAATAACCGTACGAAGAATTATCAACTGTAATTTCTTTTGCTGCTGCAAATGCAGTGCCTTCTTTCTTTTCTTTCAATGCATACGCCTCAACTCCGTAAGCATAAGGGATGCTCCATGCGGTAATATCGTAAGTAGCGCTGTCGCTTAATTTGCTTTTTTGTTCAAACAAAACTTTGGCCAGTGAACTTCTTGGCTGATACATCGAAACAGCAATGGCGTTTTCATCTAATTGTGCTTCTTCTTCTTTGCCGGTAAAATAACGATAGCCTTTTATTTTACCACTTACATTGCTGTATTCGATCCCGTTTCGGTCCAATAATTTTTTTATTACTGCAATTTTATTTGCTTCCTTACTTGTTACGATATAAGTTTTGTATTCGTCGTTTTTTGCATTGCGGTTATCATCAAAAAATTTCTTGTATTCATCAATTAATCTTTGCGCATTTTTTGATGATGTTTCGATGGTTGATAAACTTGTTGTGAAATGATGTGTCACGCGGTCAACAAAAGTTAAGGTATCGCCGCTGCTTTGTTTAATGCCTAATCCCGCGCCAATACCACCTTGTTCGAAAGTCATACCAATGGCTCCGTTGTACATTGGATAAGTATCGCCGTAAGAAGGATAAAATAAATCGAACCTTTCTTTCGTAAAAAATAACCAACCGTTTGCATCAAAATATTTTGCATGGTTTCTTCCGATCAGGTTTTGAAAATCCCTTTGCCATTGTGTGATCACTTCATGATAAGGTTCAGAAGCAGGAGCAAAATAATAAGGTGCATTATATCCCTGTTCGTGATAATCAACATGCACCTGCGGCATCCACTCGTTATATTTAATAAGACGTTGTTGTGTTTCGATTTGTGTTTGCCATGCCCAGTCGCGGTTCAAATCAAAATTATAATGATTGGTCCTGCCGCGTGGCCATGGCTCCTGATGTTCTCTTGCCTGCGGATCAACATTATAGTTTTTTCCAACGGCATTATTATACCAATTAACATAACGGTCCCTTCCATCAGGATTGATGCAAGGATCAATGATTACAACAGTATTTTTTAACCATTCTTTTGTCTGTAAATTATTTTCATCAACCAATGCATACAAAGTAAGCATTGCTGCTTCGCTTGATGCAGCTTCATTCCCGTGCACATTATAACTTAACCAAACTATTGCAGGTGTGCCATCGGTAACAGCCGCCATTTTATCTTTCGATAAACCTGCAATGCGCAAATTATTTTTACGGATGGCATCTAACCTTTTTAAATTCTCGGGCAAAGCAATATATGCCAGCACCAATTCCCTTCCTTCATTTGTTTCGCCATACTTTTCAATTTTAACCATATCGGGTTTGGCTTGTGCAACAGCTTTAAAATATTCCACAATTTTATGATGCCTTGTAAATCTTGTTCCGATCTTATAACCTAAAAATTGTGCGGGACTTTGTAAAGTTTGTGCGGGGCAATTAAAAAAAACAAAAGCCATCAACACAAAAAATAAAATTTTTTTTCTCATAAATGATAAATGAAAGCTGAATGTAGTAAAATAAAAAAAGCAGCCCAAATTATTGAGGCTGCCCGTTTAGTTTCGCTGATGAATGGAAATTTTATCGGTTTATTTTGTAAGATGAACTTTGGTCATATCGAGGTAATGGTTCTGCAATTGATGAATAAAATGCACATCGGGATGATGCCGTTTATCTTCGCGGTACCACATATCAAAATGTGTAAAATTATCCGGCTTGTGCAATAAAATCCTGAATGAGTCTTTCTTATATTTCACTTCTCCATCGGGCAACACTTCCTTCTCGAATCCAATGTTGGTAAGACTTTCATCTGTAATCGGAATTGGCTTTAGGTGCTCTGGCTCGAACCAAAATTCCTGAACGTCGGTTTCAACACATACTTGTTTTTCGTCGCCGTTCAAACGGGTTACTTCACCTTCCCAAATTTTGCCGTTATACTCGGCACGAACAAAGTCGCCAATTTTAATGTCGTGAAATTTAATCATGGTACAATCGTTTTAATTGATGATAAAATACAACTGTTTTCCGTACCTGCAAAGCAATCCACAAATAAATTTTCTGTTAAATATATTTTGTAGCAGGCTGCAACGCTTTATCGGGCTGCGGTTGCGTCGCACTCTTGTACTGTTTGAACCATATCAACAAACAAATGAACCGAAATCACAAATCAACTTGCAGCATTCATGTATTTTTACGGTTCGATGGTAGCAGAATATAAAAAATACGAGCTGTTTGGAAAAACACTTTTTGAAAAGATGGTCATCATTCCGCCTTTCAAAAAATTAACGCTGCTTTCGGATGAAGCATGCTTTGTGCATATCATCGAAGGGCAATATATTTCGGTTTCGGAAGAAAGCGTATTAAAAATAACTGCCAAAGAATCGTTACTGATGAAGTGCGGCAATTATATTGCCAAGATGCCTGTTTCTGCTAATCCAAAAAAGTACGAAATGGTTGCCATACATTTTTTGCCCGAAATTTTAAAGCGCATTTATGATAATGAAATACCTTCTTTTCTAAAAAACAGATCCGGGAATTTTAATACAGGAATGGTTAAAATCACCAATGAATTGCTTCTTCAAAAATATGTTGATGGCATACTTTTTTATTTCGAAAATCCGGCAATTGTTACAGAAGAATTATTGATCTTAAAATTAAAAGAACTGATATTATTATTAAATCAAACAAAAGATGCACCTCTTGTGCATCAAATATTATCGAACTTATTTTCGCCTGCAACATATTCTTTCAAAGAAATCATTGAAGCACATATTTTTTCGGGTATCTCCATTGCCGAGTTAGCCGAATTAACCAACCAGAGCGTTTCATCTTTCAAAAGAAAATTTGAAAAAATCTATACTGAAAGTCCGGCAGCTTATTTTAAAACAAAGCGTTTGGAAAAAGCCGCAGAATTGTTGCTTATCAGCGATCTTTCGATCAATGAAATTGCGTTGGAATGCGGCTTTGGCAGCATCGCACATTTTTCAAAATGTTTTCAGCAGCAATATGATCTTGCCCCTACAAAATACAGACTGAGCCAAAAAAACAAATCATTGAACTAATCAAGAAAATATTTCTTCTCATCGTTTTTCAGCTTTGCATTATTAATTAATGCAAAATATTTTAACGATGAAAAATTCAAAGATCATTACAACAAACATTACGGTAAACGCATCGCGTGAAAAAGTTTGGGAAGTTCTTTTTACCAAATTTGGCGATGTTGTTTTGTATAATCCAAGCTTAGTGGGTTCGCATTTCACAACAAAAACTTCGGGCGAAGTTGGTTGCGAAAGAGAATGCCGGCTCGATGCTAAAACTTTTATTCGGGAAAGAATAACTAAAGCCGATCACCTTCGTTCATTTACCATCGACATAACCGGCGGTAATATGCCCATGGTAAAAACCATGCAGGTTGATGTTGAATTAAATTCTGCCATTGACCTAAGTACAACTGTAAATATAATTGCCAACATCAGCACCAAACCCACATTCATGGCGGTTTTAATGAAAGGTATGTTTAAGAAAAAACTTACCGATATGCTGATCGGTTTAAAATATTATATCGAAACAGGTACGCCTGTAAGTAAAAAAAGTTTTAATCCGGTTTTTAAAAGCTATAAAAAGTTACAACTCAATCAATCATTTTCATAACTATTAAAAATAAGCAATGAACAATCAACAAAAAGTTTATCAAATTACATTACCGCAGGTAAGTATTGAAAATGCCGATAACAGAGGCAAAGCATTATTGGAAGAAGTAATGAAAAAAATGGGGATGATTCCTAACATGTATGCCAACATGGCCAACTTATCATCCATGCTTGAAACGTATATTATTGGCTATAATTTATTTCGTGCCGAAGGCGGATTTAATTCTGCAGAGCAGGAAGTTGTTTTTCTTACCATCAGCAGAGAAAACGAATGCGAATATTGTATAGCTGCGCACAGCGTGGTAGCAGACATGATGAGCAAAGTACCAACAGAAGTTACCAATGCGATCAGGGACAATGAAAATATTCCTGATGAAAAATTAAAAGCATTGTCATTATTTACAAGGGTTATGATTTCAAAACGAGGGAAACCTTCCTTCGATGATGTTGAATCTTTTTTAAGCGCCGGTTACACAGAAAAAAATATTCTGGCAATCATACTTGCAATAGCTGTTAAAACCATCAGCAATTATTCGAATCATATTTTTCATACCAAAGTTGATGATATGTTTAAATCGAGGGAATGGTTGGCACCTGAAGCTTAAAATAAAAGCCGATATTTTTTGAATATCGGCTTTTTAATTTTTTAATATAATGCCCTGAACCAAGGCATATCCGGAAACCTGAACGGCCATGGGATGCTGACCAAAATAATGATCAAAGCAATCATATACAATCTTCCTAATTTTCTGTTTTTCTTCAATGGTGGCATATCTTTTTTGGCAACACTTCTCGAAACTGTAATTAAAATTACAGCGATGAGCATTCCTGTAATATGTTCCACAGCCCAAAAACGCATGAATGCATCTTTCATAACATCGGCACCATTCTGTAAAAAAAATACAAATCCTTTTGGTCCAAAAAAATATTGGTATAACCCAATCACCAGATTAATATGCGTGATAATTAATAAACGAAGATTCCATTTTTTATCATCATCCGTATAGGGCATATCCGCTTTTACCATGCTTCTGGAAATATTTATAATCAGTAAAATCAAAATAAGCCAACGCAATAAACTATGTAAGCCTAATAAACCGTTATACATAATTGCAAGATTAAGGGTGAAGAAAATTTTGTCTAAGGTAGATATCAAAATTGATATTCCAATTTTTTTGCACTTATTTTACCCAATCAGCCACAAACAAATTGGTATCATGCCCGCCGCCATTATTCCGGTTGGATGAAAAAAGTATGCGTTTGCCATCGGGACTAAACATAGGAAAAGCGTCGAAACCCTTATCGCGGCTGATCTTTTCCAATCCCTTACCGTTAATGTCGGTTAAATACATATTGAATGGAAATCCATATTTGTATTCGTGGTTACTGCAAAAAATAATTTGTTTGCCATCGGGTGTAAAATTAGGAGCCCAATTGGCTTGTTCTAAAAAAGTAATCTGGCGCTGATTGGTTCCGTCGGCATTGGCAACAAAGACTTCCATATGTGTTGGAGCCACCAGATTTTCTTTCAATAAAGATTTATATTCATCAATTTCTTCTTTTGTTTTTGGCCGGCTTGCACGCCAAACAATTTTCTTTCCATCCGGACTAAACCATGCACCACCATCATAACCCAATTCGTTGGTGATGCGTTTTACTTTGTATGTTTTCATATCCATCACATACAAATCAATATCTCCATCACGAACCGAAGTGAAGATCATTTTTTTCCCGTCGGGCGATAAAGTTCCTTCGGCATCATAACCTTTTGTTGTTGTAAGTTGTTTGATTATTTTTCCGCTGGTGTCGGCTAAAAAAATATCGTAACTATCGTACAATGGCCAGATATATTTATTGCCATGTTTTGAACGATCGGGTAATGGCGGACAATCGTTACCATCGAGATGTGTTGAGCCATAAATAATATGTTTCCCATCGGGCAAAAAATAAGCGCATGTTGTACGGCCGCCTTTGCTTACCTGATGATAAATAAAAGGGTCGCCCAATTTTTCAGGTATCTTTCCACTAAATATCTGATCGCAATTAATTCCTTCTTTCGGATTGGTGCGTTGAAAGACAACATATTTTCCGTCGTAACTCCAGTATGCTTCTGCATTATCGCCGCCAAACGTTAATTGCTGAATATTTTTAAAATGCTTTTCGTTGGCATACTGAACACTGTCGGTTGGTGTAGATTTTCCGGAAAAATTTATTTTGAAGGAAGTAAAAATGATCAATGCAAAAAAAGCTGCAATCGCAAAAAGGTATTTCTTCATAAATGCAAAATAAAAGTCAAAATTAAACCCGCAAAAAATAGTATTTGTCAGAAAACAGTCATTCATCAAAAACGACGCTATTTTTGCAACATGAAATACTGTTTATCCATCGTTGTTTTGCTTTTATTATTCATCGCCGGTTGCAAGAATGATGATAATGCCAACTCGAGCGATGAAAAAAGATTGAGAGAAAATAATATTTTACTGCACCAATTAGAAAAACAAATTGCTGCAAACCGCGACAGCATTGGCTTGCGCTTAAAATTAGTTGATGCTTTAGACAGTTTAAACAATTATAAAGAAGCCGCTGCGCAATTGGATTCTCTCATCGGTAAAGACAGTCTTAATTATGGCCTCTGGTTCCGGAAAGGAAGATTATTGGAAACTGCAAAAGATACTTTTAATGCCATTTTATCGTACAACAAAGCCTTAAAGATTTACCCCTCGCCCGACGGGCAATTGCAATTAGCCAATTTATTGGCCGAGTCTAAAAACGAAAATGCATTGGTTATTTGCCAGCGTGTGCAGGAACTTCGTTTGGGACGTGAATACTCGGCACATTGTAATTTTATTGCGGGTGTTTATTTTGCACGCATCGGCAATAAACAAAAAGCATTACAATTATTTGATGCCTGCATCAACGATAATTTTGCTTACATGGAAGCTTATCAGGAAAAAGGTTTTATTTTTTATGATGATAAAAAATTTGCGGAAGCTTTAAAAATATTTCAGATGGCTGCCAATGTAAATAATACTTATGCCGATGCTTATTATTGGCAGGCAAAATGTTTTGAAGCCATGAATAAAAAAGAAGAAGCCATCAAAAATTATCAAACATCGTTGGTATTGGATAAAAATCTGAAAGAAGCCAAAGATGCTTTAAAACGTTTACAATAATTATGTTTGGTTACGATGATTTAGATTTGCAGTAACAAAAATTAAAAACCAAAAAAGAAAAACTAAAAACTAAATCGTTCAGAATTTTTGTAAGCTGATAAATTTAATAGAAACCAATTCGTGTAATTCGCAAAAATTCGTGTAATAAAAAAAACTAATCAACCTATAAACAAATAAACCAAATGCCCATCATCGCACCATCATTATTAGCATCCAATTTTTTAAACTTAGAAGCCGAATGCAAAATGCTTAATGAAAGCAAGGCCGACTGGTTTCATCTCGATGTGATGGATGGAAGATTTGTGCCCAACATCAGTTTTGGTTTGCCTGTTATCGAGCATATCCGCAAAGCCACCACAAAAACATTGGATGTTCATTTAATGATTGAAGAGCCCGGAAAATATGCCGAAGATTTTAAAAATGCCGGTGCCGATATTTTAACCGTGCATCTCGAAGCTTGTCCGCACCTGCATCGCAATATTCAACAAATAAAAAGTTTGGGCATGAAAGTGGGCGTGGCACTCAATCCGCATACAACCGTTCAATTGCTTGGCGATATTTTACACGACATAGATATGGTTTTATTAATGAGCGTGAACCCCGGTTTCGGCGGACAAAAATTTATCTCTCACACTGTTGGAAAAACACGTGCATTAAAACACATGATCAAAGAAAGAGGATTAAAAACTTTAATAGAAATTGATGGCGGCATTACTTTAGAAAATGCGCCTGCCATTGTTCATATTGGTGCCGATGTTTTAGTTGCCGGCAATACTGTTTTTAAATCTGCCGATCCAAAAGAAACCATTGCAAAATTAAAAGCATTGTAATTTTTTTGTTTGACGAGCTGAAGTATTTTATGGCATCGCCTGTTGCCACGCTCGTTTCAAAGTTCCGGTTTCATGGCAGCAATGCGTGGCAGCCTGTACCGAGCTTGCTCAAGTATCGCACACTTTAGGGTTATGTTTTTATTGCAGCAAGAAATTGCGTGAAAATTAATTTGTATACGATTCGAGGGTTGTGTACATTTAACAGTCACTTGCTATTTATGACAACATCTAATAAATATAGAGCAATCATTGCATCATCACATGTTGACAGTCACAGAGAAATGTTGACCAAAGAAGCATTAGAAAAAATAGTAGAAACTATTAATTCGAAAGACAAAAGGGTAAGGATGGGTGTTGATCATCGCAGAGATTTCCCACCAAAAGGTAGACTTGAGAATGCTGAATTAATAGAAACGGATGGTTATTTCTCGGTTATGGCTGACTTTTGTGAATATGAAAATTCAAAACTTGTTGAATGGAATGATGATTTAATAATAGAATACTTTGACGATGCATTTCAATTTGTAGAAGTAGAAACTAAAGAACCCTCTGAAACATCTATTTCTTTAGATCCAAATAATTTCAATTCAATTGAAGAGGTAAAGAAAATTCAAGAAAACTTAAAATTAAATAATAACATAGATTTTAAATTGAGTTTGCATGGTCGTAAATCTGATGTTCCTGACCCAGAAATTATTTTCAAATTCGCAAGTTCGCTTTTGTTATATCAACTTATTAAACCAACAATTAAAAAAATAGGAGATAAAGTCGCAGATGAAATTGCAGACAAGTCTATTGAAGAAATTAAGAAAATAACAAAATTTATAACCAATACATTAAAAGAGGTTTTTTATCATTGCATTCCTAAAATGAGACCTGTGACTATTGTCTTTGATTTTCCAGGGGAACCACATATCGAATTAATTGCAAGGACAAGAAATGAAAAGTTAGTTTTAAAAGCATTGAAGGAAAATCAGTTGACCGAAATAAAAAATGAAATAAAATCCCTTAATAAAAATGTAAAGATTGCAAAAGCACAATTTCTTTTATCTGACAAAGGGAAATGGAAATTCAATTATCTCATAACTGAATCAGGACAAACAATAGGGAAAAAAGTTGCTTTTAAGAATCGTGAAAAACGACTGCAAATTATTTCAAAATCTCATTAATCTGTTTCATCCGTGTCATCTGTGTTCCCATTGTACAAGTGTGCGACGCAACCGCAGTTGCCATGAAAAACTTCAGCCTGTTAACAAAAAAATATTTTCACTATTTCTTTACACATGCCGTTCATAATTTTTTTGAACTTTGATTGAATAGCTTTCCACATCTGTTGATAAGAAGTGTTAGGTTTTATTGGATGTTTAAAATTAAATTTGAATTGGAAGGATTAGTTAGTACAAAAAATATATTCTCATCATTAAACGGGCAATCATTTGACAGACACAATCATTAACCTCGAATCCGTTAACCCGATAGAATTCTTCGGCGTAAATAACGGGAAGTTAGACCTGCTCAAAAAGAAATTTCCTTTATTAAAAATTCTCTCTCGTGGTACGCAAATAAAATTGAGCGGCGCACCCGAGCAAATCGAAACTGCAAAAGAGAAGATTGACCTGATTGTTCAATACCTCGAACGCAACGGACATTTGAGCGAGAATTATTTTGAGCAAATTCTCGGCGGCGACGACGCTGAGACCATCGACAATTTTGTTGATAAAAATCCAAACGACATTTTAGTGTTTGGTCCCAACGGTAAAACAGTGCGGGCACGTACAGCCAACCAGAAAAAGATGGTGCAGGCTGCCGACCGCAACGATATTGTGTTTGCCATTGGTCCTGCCGGAACGGGTAAAACCTATACTGCTGTTGCATTAGCCGTTCGTGCCTTAAAAAATAAACTGGTAAAGAAAATCATTCTTACACGTCCTGCTGTTGAAGCCGGAGAAAGTTTGGGATTCTTGCCGGGCGACCTAAAAGAAAAGATCGATCCGTATTTGCGCCCATTGTATGATGCGCTGGATGATATGATCCCTGCCGATAAATTGGGATATTATATGACCACACGCACCATCGAGATCGCACCATTGGCTTACATGCGCGGAAGAACTTTGGATAATGCCTTCATCATTTTGGATGAAGCGCAAAACACAAACGACCTGCAATTAAAAATGTTCTTAACACGTATCGGTGCCAATGCAAAAGCCATCATCACTGGCGATCCAACACAAATAGATCTGCCACGAAATATGCGCAGCGGTTTAGATAAAGCCATCCGCATTTTGGATAATATCGAAGGTATTGCTCATATTGCATTGAATGAAGAAGATGTGGTGCGGCACCGTTTGGTAAAATCTATCATCAGGGCATACGAAAAAGAGCATGAACTGGAAGAACAAAAACATGGTACACGTTAAAAATTTTATTTTATAAAACCTGAGGCGGCATATTGCTGCCTTTTGTTTTATAAAAATATATGCATGAATTCATTGATTCAATCATAAACAATAAAATGTTTAATTTTACTGACTACTGAAACACACATAAATGAATACCATGAAAAAGATTATATTATTTCTTTTTGTTGCATGCGCAGTTGCTGCCAAGGCACAAACCATCGGCGAACAACCGATTAAAAAGAATACTTATGATCCCAATGCTCTAAAATACCAAGGACCCGTTCGCACTGCCAAAAAACCAAGCATTAAAAAACCCGGCACAAAATCTACAACATCAAGAAAGCCTAGTTCTGTTTCAGAACATTCTACAGCCATTTATCCAACACAAAATCCGTCAACAAAAAATATTGTGTACGAATTTATCGATACAACATTTCCCAACAGCGAGAACCGCTTTCCGTTGCAGGGCAATGCGGGCATTGGTACACACGCACCTCAATCGGCTTTGGAAATTAAACGAAGTGCAGGCGACACCAGAAAGAAGAATGTTTTATTGCAGCTGAGTAATGTGTGGGCACCCAACGGGCAAAACGAACCGAGCATCATGTTCTCGAACGGCGATGTTAGTTCGATAGATAATGTAAGCTACTGGACAATAGGCGCAAGGGTTTCGGGCGATAAAACATTAAATACGCCTCAAACATTTAAGATCTGCCATAAGCCCGTTGGCAGTAATGTAGAGAACGAATATTTTTCGATCGACTCGTATGATGGCAGGGTAAAAATTGGCGACGTTAATTCTAATATTGATGGTTATAAACTTTTTGTTGAGCAGGGAATATTAACCGAAAAAGTAAAAGTGGCCGTTAAAAACTCCGACGACTGGTTCGATAATGTTTTAAAGAAAGATTATAAACTAATGTCGCTTAAGAATTTGAATGATTACATTACTGCCAACCATCATTTGCCCGATATGCCAACAACAGAAGAAGTAATGAAGAATGGTGTTGATCTTGGCAAAATGAATGGTTTATTATTAAAGAAAGTGGAAGAGCTTACTAAATATGTGATCGATATAAAAACAGAATTAGATCAAACAAAAAAAGAACTGGAAGCAACAAAGAAATTGATTAAAAAGAAATAAATATCACATCAAAATAAAAAAAGCCGCATCAAAAAAATGATGCGGCTTTTTTTTGAATATTATTTAAGCGAACTTTTTGGCATCTTCTAAAAACTTAGCCAAACCAATATCGGTTAGCGGATGTTTTAATAATCCGAGAATAGAATCTAACGGACAAGTACAAACATCGGCACCTGCTTCGGCACACTTAATAATATGCAATGCATTGCGGATAGATGCTGCAAGGATTTCTGTTTTAAATCCCTGTATGGCATAAATATTTGCGATCTGCTCTATTAACTGAACACCATCCCAACCACTGTCATCAATTCTGCCAATAAATGGTGAAACATAAGTGGCGCCTGCTTTTGCTGCGAGTATGGCCTGACCGGCAGAAAAAATTAAAGTGCAATTAGTTTTAATGCCGTTGTCGGTAAACCATTTAATTGCTTTGATACCATCTTTGATCATCGGTACTTTCACCACAATGTTTGGATGAATGGCAACTAACTTTTTTCCTTCGGCAATAATGCCTTCAAAATCTGTTGAAATAACTTCAGCGCTGATGTCGCCATTAACCATTTCACAAATGGTTTTATAGTGCTGCATCACAGCAGCTTCGCCTTTGATTCCTTCTTTTGCCATTAAAGACGGATTGGTTGTAACGCCATCTAAAATTCCAAGTTCATTTGCTTCTTTAATTTGAGCAAGATTAGCTGTGTCGATAAAAAATTTCATGAGGTAAGATTTATTTTAATACTCAATAATAAATATTCCCCTTCAGGGGTTAGGGGTAAAATAAAAAACCGGCAGGCTACTCACATCGCACCGCTACAACCGCCTATCCTTGCTGTATTCCTACCCTGGGGAGGTTCAGCAGGAGCTGGTCGTGTAAGACCTGCCGGCTGCAAATGTAAGGGAACGAAAGAAATTTTGAATGATGAATTTTAAATGATGAATTAAAAACATAAATCGGAAGAATGAAAATTATTTTTTTGTTGACCAACAATTGTAATTCTATTTAGCTTTTGTTGCGTCGCACACTTCAACTGAGGAAAGCGATGAGCTATTAGCTTCGAGCTGTGAGCATTTGCCCGAAGCTCATAGCTCGCCGCTCACAGCTTATGACGTACAAGTGTGCGACGCAACAGGCGATGCCATGAAATACAAAAGCCCGCTACAAAAAAATCATCGCAAATTTCTTGAATTAATAATTTTAACGGCAATCAATTCGTCGTGTCTTCCGCCTAACGAGCGGTAATAAACAAAAATGATGTAATCGTTTTCGGTTTCCCAGCTATTGCCATCGGTTAATGCTGCATCGGGTTTTGCATCTGCATCGTTTGCGTCTTTGGTTACATAAGTATAATTATAATAACCCTGTTTTAACAGCAATGTTTTTTCGTACACACCAAGGTTTTCGTTGAACTGCATCTTTGCATCGTTATTAATAATGCTGCCGGTTAATTCGCCACTGATATAAACATCTTTGCCCTCAAAAGCCTGCTTGTTATTGGGAACAAATGTGAAATGAACATTGGCATAATCGCCCTGCCACCAGGGATTGATAAATTCGCTTGCACTTATTTCGTAAAAGCCGTTCAGGTCGCGCCACAACGCATAGGGTTGTTGTGCACGAACCGCATCGGGCCTGAGATACAGGCTGAAGGGTTGTGTATTCAAATCTATTCGTGCAACACGTTCGCTTTGAAAACGGAAGCTGCGCAGATCGGCCCAGCGATATTCTTTTCCGCCCGGGAATAAAACATCTTCTTCACCATTATATTCCAAAATATTATCGCGATTGAATGTTGGTTGCATATTTGTAAGTGCATTATCCCAACGATAATTTTGTAACACCGTTACCTTTAATTGCTGTTGCAGGTCGAATAAATTTAATGAGGAAGCATTTATAGTGAACTGAATTTTTTGATGCGTATAATACAATTGATTGTTGAAAGTTTGCATCACCTGTGCACTAACCCCAACTTTATTTTCCAACACATAAAAACGTTTGGTGAATGCTAATTTATTTTCGTCGCCATCAAAAAAAACTTTCAATAAATAATTACCACTTTTCGAAGGCATACAATTTTTATCGGGCAACAGAGCCTGGTAATGAATATATTTTGTTGTGGCAATAGATGATGCACGGTACTCGGTTAATTGCTGGTTTTGAAAACCACGGATATAATCGAAACTGCTGAGATCGGCCGGACTCCAATCGGCATTGCACAATTGGAAACTGTAATAATATGTTTTTGCATAAGCATCCAGATCATCGAAATGAAGTTCTAACAGATCGTTAGAATTTAATTTGATGACCGGCAAACTTTCCTGGTTATTTTGAACAAATAATTTTACCGATTTAATATTCTGCATATAAACAACATCGGGCAAAGGCTGTGCTGATGCGGTTTTTATAACAACGAGCAAAAAGAAAACGATTCTTTTCATAGCACAAGTATAAGAAGAATAGGAATACAGATAACAGTTGACATATATCAGATGGCCGTTAACGTTCAACAATTCGTTTGTTGTATTGCCAGCTTGCTTGTAGATTTGACAATCTTAAAAAAATATTTCCATTTTGAATTTTGCTTTCGATATCGCCAAGCGCATTGCATTTAACAAACAAAAATCTTTTTCAAGATTTATTATCCGTTTGTCAACTGCCGCCACCGCCGTAAGTGTAATGGCTATGATCGTTACACTGTCTTTTGTGAATGGATTTCAAAAAACAATTTCACAAAAAGTTTTTAGTTTCTGGGGACATATCCGTGTGCAGCATTTCGAAGAAGGCAAAGCATTGGTTGCCGAAGAATCGCCGATAGCAAAAAACGATACCGTAGAATTTATTATTAAACACCAACCCGGTGTGCAACGCCTCGATGTGTTTGCAACCAAAAGTGCCGTGCTCGAAAAACAAAAAGAAATTGAAGGTGTTTTATTTAAAGGAGTTGATGCAGGCTACGACAGCACGCAATTACATCAATTTATCAAACAAGGCCGATGGCTGAATTTCAGCGATAGTTTATACAGCAAAGAAATTTTAGTCTCCGCCCCCATCGCCAACGAATTGCGTTTAAAAGTAAACGACACACTTAATATTTATTTTATTTCTTCGAACGGCAATAACAGTCGCCGCAAATTATTGGTTGCCGGAATTTATAAAACCGGCATTGAAGACTATGATAATTTATTTGCTATTGGCGATATCCGTTTAATCAGGCGTATCAACAACTGGCAGGCAAATGAGATTGGCGGTTATGAAGTTTTTTTGAACGATTATAAAAAAATGGATTCGGTTAATAATCAGCTTGCCGATAAACTACCAACTGTTTGGGCAGGTAAAACAATTCAGCAGGTATATCCCAATATTTTTGATTGGCTCAACATTCAGGATGTAAACCGTAATGTAATTTTTATAGTGATGGCAATCGTTGCGGTCATTAATTTAATTACCTGTTTATTGATTTTAGTTTTAGAACGTACCCGAATGATCGGCGTGTTTAAAGCAGTTGGTGCAACAAATAACACCATTCAAAAAATATTTCTATACCATGCATCACTTATTGCTGTAACAGGCATTGCCATTGGCTTTGTGGCCGGTGTTGGATTGTGTTTACTGCAGCAATATTTCGGTTTCATAAAATTAGACGAAACAAATTATTATGTTTCTGTTGCACCCATACAAATCATCTGGTGGCAAATAATTTTAGTTTGTGTCATCACTGCAATAGTTTGTTTTATTTCGCTCATCATCCCAACATTATTGGTGCGAAATATTAAACCGGTAAAAGCAATTGAGTTCAGATAATTTTTTTGTTGACGAGCTTTTTGTTTTTCATGGCATCGCCTGTTGCGTCGCACTCTTCAACGTTCTGAACTTTATTGAACTTTTTTTTGCCACAAAAACACAAAGGCAAAGAAACACAAAGCAAGAAATTAATTTCAATTCATAATATTAGGTATTAGAATATATATTTGTGCTGCATTCAACTTTAATGAAACACTGCATAATTATTCTACTTTTATTTTTGTTTGCCTCTTGCAAGTTGTCAGAGAAAAACATAATTGGAGTTTATAAATTGCCTGAACATTATGCCAAGACAGAACTTGCCATTTATTCAAATAATAAGTTCACATTTTTAAGAAATAATAGTATACAGGCGTTACTTAAAAATGAAAACTATATTTCCACATGCGGAATTTGGGCAAAGGAAAAAGGAAATAAAATAATCTTGCAAAGTATTTCTGATTCTGCAAAACATTTGCTTTTCAAAATTCAAGAAGATGTTGCAAAAGAATCCAACATTTCTTGCTTTACATTTTTCGACACATTTGGCGATACAGTTGATATTTCCGCCTATTATCGAAACAAAGAATGTCTTGGCAAAGTACATGGCAGACAACCTTCTATCAAAATATCTATTTCAAAAGGTGACTCATTAAATTTTTATTTTACTGGCTATAAACAATGGGATTTTCTGAAAGACAATAAAAGAAATCTTGATTATAGAATCACCCTCTTTCCAGAATTTAACTCAGAATATTTTAATCAAACAGAATTCTTAATAAAACACAAGGCATTAATTGATAAAAAAAATAAAATAAAATATAAAAAAAATAAAGCCTAAATATTTCGTGCAACTTTCTGTCTTTGTGACTTCGTGGCACAAAGACATCCTCACACCAAATGTGATAAAATAATCCCCATCGCCACTGCAGCATTTAAAGATTCGGCGCCACCTTTTTTTGGAATCGTAATCGGGTTGGTTATATACTGTAAGATTTCGTTTCTTATTCCTTTTCCTTCATTTCCAATAACCAATAAACCTTCTTTTGGTTTTTGTAATTCATACATATTTTCACCTTTCATCATCGCACCAAATACAGGCACATCAACAGTTTTAAGAAACTCATTCAAATTGCTGTAATACACTTTTGTACGCACAAAACTTCCCATCGTGCTTTGAATAACTTTGGGATTATACAATTCAACCGTATCCTCGCTGCAAATAATGTTTTCAATTCCAAACCAATCGGCAATGCGGATAATGGTTCCCATATTGCCGGGATCCTGAATGCCATCCAGCACAATGCTTAATTTATTTTTTAAAACTGGTTTGCTAAAATCATTTTTCTGCGCAGCAATTATTACAACCTGATGCGGTGTTTGCAACTGAGATATCCGGCTTAAATCAATTTCATCGATCGTTTCAACTTCAATATCATTTATTGCATTTTTTGCGATCCATTCGGGCAATGCATAAATTTTTTTAATCGTAAAATCGCTGTTCAATAATTCTTCAGCAATCTTTGGTCCTTCGGCAATAAACAATCCTTCCAGCTGTCTTTGTTTTTTGTGGCATAAAGATTGAATATATTTGATCTCGTTACGACTTAACATTGTGTATGAATTTGATGAATCAAAGAAACTTATTTTTTACGTTGTTGGCATGTGTTGTTATTTTATTATTGGCATCATGCGCTACCGTAAAAAATTATCCCCATAACAAACCATTTATTTTCGATAATAAAGTTTTGCTCGACGGTAATATTTCCAAAGATGAGAAAAAACGTTTAACAAACGACCTGATGAATTATTGGGATGATAGTTTGAAAGCACAAAAATTGCAAAAACTATTTTTCTTCAGCACCATCAAAAACCCGCCGGCATTCGATTCTATGAATATTGGCCGTACGAAAAAATTCATGAATGCCTATCTTAATTCGCAGGGATATTATTATGCCGAGATGAAAGATTCGATACCCAAATTCGATACCGTACGCGACCAGGTTCGTGTTACCGCCATCATGATCATTCATATCGGAAAAAATATCACCATCGATTCTGTTGCTTACGCTCTTACCGATTCGGCCATGCAAAAATTAGCCGTACAAAATTTTGCCGGTACTTTACTAAAAAAAGGGACACCTGTAAACAAACAGATCATCAGCAACGAAAAAGACAGGATAACAACTATTTTCAGGAACAACGGTTATTTTAAATTTAATAAGGAAGATATTTATGCCGAGGCCGATACAACCGACAGAAAATTATTAACGCTTACACTTGACCCCGCCGAACAAATAAAATTATTGGAAGAAGCTGCCAAAATGAGAAAAGAAAACCCGAAATGGGATATCCTCATCAAACAAAAACCAATCGACGATTCTTCTAAATTAGAAAAGTATTATATCAACAAAGTTTTTTATTACCCCGAAACAAAACTTACCGATGTTCCCGATAGTTTGATCACAAATAATAATTTAAAAAAGCTGAAGCGGAACGATCTGACGATGTTTTATAGCGAAGGAAAATTTTTAATAAAGCCTTTGCGTGAACATACTTTTTTGCGTCACGACAGTTTATACAACGAAACGCTGTATTATAAGACCATCAACACTTTGGGGCAGATCGGTGCATGGCAACAGGTTGATGCAAGAACTGTTGTGACTGCAAAAGATTCTTTAGACCTTCATTTATTTTTGGTGCCTGCACTCAAACAAAATTATACGGTTGATCTTGAAGGCAGCCGCAATACAGGCGATATTACTGCTGGAAATTTATTGGGTTTATCGGCAAGTATAAGTTATCGTAACCGCAATGTTTGGAAGCAAGCCATTCAATCGGTAACAAGTTTAAGGGTAGGAACAGAATTTAGTCTTACACCGCCAAACAACTCAACCAATTCATTATTGCAAACACTGCAATTAAACCTTAGTCATACTTACAGTTTTCCAAAACTCATTGTTCCATTTCAAAGATGGCGTTATTTAAGATCATTGGAAAATAAACGGACACTGTTTTCAACATCGGCTTCTTATACCGACAGAAAAGATTATTATGTTTTAAGATCGTTTGTAACAAGTTGGGGATACGAGTGGCGCAAAGGAAATAATACCTGGTTATTTAAACCATTGAATATCGAATTGTATAAACTAGATACTTTACTCAAATTAGATACTTTATTCTTTCAGAATCCATTTTTACGAAATTCCTTTCGCGATGGGAATGTTGTGGGAAGCAGTTTATCTTTCAACAAAACTTTCAACAGTAATTCAAAAGAAAGTCATTTAATCCGAATGGGTTTCGAAGAATCCGGGACACTACTTTCATTATTCAGAAGTTTAAATAATTTAGTTTTCAGTTATACCAAATTTGATGGCGAATACCGCTTCACACATAAATACCTGAAAAGCGAACTGGCCACCAGATTCTTTGTGGGCGCGGCTTTCCCTAAAGCAGGACAAGCAATGCCCATCTTTAAACAATATTATCTCGGCGGACCAAACAGCATGCGTGCATGGGGTTTGCGGCAATTAGGTTTAGGTTCTTCAATTCTCAGCGATACATCTAAATCGAGTTATACCGATCGTTTCGGGAACTTTGCATTAGAAGGAAATATCGAATATCGTTTTACCATTTGGGATTTCAGTTCTGTAAAAATTGCAAGTGCATTGTATGCCGATATGGGAAATATCTGGACATTAAATAATAATCCTGCCGACCCCAATTCTGTTTTCTCTCCGGCACGTTTAGGAAAAGATCTGGCTATAGGTATTGGCTCGGGTTTGCGTTTAGACGCCAACTATTTTTTAATCCGTTTAGACTTTGCATATAAATTAAAAGATCCTGCACGGCAAACCAACGATGGTTGGGTAGATTTTAGAAACATGAAATTAAAAGAAACAAGAAGCAATGGTGCTCAGATAAATAATCTGACATTTCAGTTTGGTATCGGATTACCGTTTTAATTTTATGTTACCGGCTGCAAATCCTTGTGGGGCTTAGGTTGCGTCGCACACTTGTGCGCTTTGTATGCTGTTCAGCTTTTGTGCCGCTCCGATAATCAAATGAATTTAAAAACCAATTCCGATCAAAAAAGCTAAGGATACCGACGTAGGCAAATCGTTACCAAACCTAACTGGAAGAGGTACTGCAACAAAACAACTAACGTCCTTCCCCTTTTTTATTGTTTTAAAAATACCGGGAGTAAAACCATACCTGCCCGAAGTTTCAAATGCAGCTCTTCCGGTAAATCCAAAACCTTTGCCTAACGGAACCAGCACACCGGGATGAAATAAAAAATTGCTCATGCTGCTACTGCCATTGATAGATTTTATATATGGTACAACTTCAAAAGAGAAAGCCATTTTCGGGCTTTTCCAAATATTAATTGCTACCGGAAATCCAACCAAATAATAATCTGTAAAATTTGTTATTGTCCCGTTTTTATCAAAAGTAATAATGGGATGAGCCATACTTACTGTGGTACCGATTTTTGGATAGCCTGTTTGCGATAAAGAAAAAATGCTTACAAAAAGAAAACTCGAAAGAATAATAAGTCTGTGTTTCAACAAAATGAATTTGTTTAAATAAATAATTAAATAACACTGCAAAATTAATTGCGGTGTTATATTTATTTACTGACAACAATCATGATGTAAAATTTTATGGCAGAACTAAAATTTCTTATCGCTTTCTTTAATGATAAGAGTAATAAAATTAAAAAATCGTTGAAAATCTGTGATCGGCAATCTTTCATCAATTCCATGAAACCCTTTGCTGTCAATCAACGGCGAAAAATTTACAACACCGTTACTTATTTCACGGTATCCTCTCGAATCGGTTGCACCCAGCATGATGAATGGTGCAGGTATGGCATCATCAACAGTTTTATAAATGGTTTCTTCCATCAATTTAAATGCAGGCGAATTAATGGATGTTACCGACGAAGGCTCGGTATTAAAATCACCAACCACTTTAATTTTTACCCTGTCATCATCAATGGCATCTGTAATAAATTGCTGAACATCTTTTGTTGTTTCATTAATGTTGATGCGACTGTTTACAATTGCTTTTGCTTCTGACGGGATAACATTTTCGCGAACGCCGCTTTCTAAAATTGTTGGTACAATGGTAGTGCGCAGCATGGCATCGCCTTCGGGAGTGTACGATAAAATTTTCTTCACGGTACTTTCAAACAACCAAAGGTTACTCATCGCTAATTTATTTACAAAATCGGCCGATGAACCACTTGCCCTGTGCAAAAATTCTTTTACCGGTTCCTGCAAAGTAGAAGGCGTTTTTTTATTTCTTAATTTATATAATGCTTTTACCAAAATATCGATGGCAGTTTCTTTATCGGGCTTTGATGAATGTCCGCCTGCTTTCTCCACAGATAGTTCGAATGTTACATAGCCTTTTTCGGCAACACCGATCATTGCCACCGGACGTTTAAGTCCTTTAATTTTATCGGTAGTTATTTCACCGCCTTCATCCAAAACCAGATCTGCTTTTACATGTTTTTCTTTCAGGTATTTTACAATGGCAATTGCACCTGTGCCGGTTGATTCTTCGTTATGTCCAAAGCAAAGCAGTATGGTTCGCTTGGGCGTAAAACCCTTGCGTAGCAATGCTTCTGTGGCTTCGAGAATAGAAATAACATTCGATTTATCATCTACCGAACCCCTGCCCCAGATAATATTATTTTTTACTTCGCCGCCAAATGGTTTTGCAGTCCACAGTTTAACTGCCGATGGTTCAACCGGAACAACATCATAATGCCCCATTAAAATAAATGGCAATAAACTTGTATCTGTTCCTTTCCACTCGAAAATGTAACTGTAATTTTTAATTAATGTCCTGGTTAAATGTTGATGAACCAGCGGATAAGCTTTTTCTAAAAATGCACGGAACTGATTAAAATGAATGCTGTCGATATGTGTTGTGTCTTCGGGCGAAATAGTTGCAATCTGAATAGCCTGGCTCATGTGTGTAATAGCCGAATCGGGCAATGCTTCCAATGCCATTGCCTTATGCGATGGCCATGCTTTTGTTTTAAAAGTATTGATAAAAACAATGGCTACTAAAATAAAAACAGCAACACTTAATAAAATAAAAAATTTCTTTAGCATAGTTCGGTTTGAGATGATCAAGATAAGAAAGGTGAACAAAATAAAATATTTTTTGTTTACAGGCATTTGTTTTTCTCCGAAGGAGTCCTTTGGACATGACATTGCCCGTTGCGTCGCACACTTCAACTGAAGAAAGCTATGAGCTATTAGCTTCGAGCTGTGAGCTGTGAGCATTTGCTCGAAGCTCATGGCTCGCTCCTCGCAGCTCAGAACGTACAAGTGTGCGACGCAACAGGCGATGCCACAAGTGCTGCTGCCGGTAACAAAAAACAATTAACCTTTCTTTGCATAACAACGTGAACAGCAATTACGTTATTTACATAATTTTCAACATCGGCACATTACACAAACAGTTTAGCTAAGTTTGTATGAACAGTTACGCAAACATGTACGCACATTTTGAAAGAGAAAAAAATTTAAAGGCATTGGCATATACCATTGTGATATGCGGCGCTTTGTTTTTTTTGTTTTTCTTTCTGCAATGGACGCTGCCGCAAATTCCGCCGCCTGTTGCTGATGATGGCATTGAAGTAAATCTGGGCAACAGCGAAACAGGTTTGGGTGATATTGCCCCGCAAATACCGGGCACACCATCAAATGCAGATCAGACAAATGTTACACCGCCGCGAACCACTGCTGCTGTTGCACCCAAACAAAATATTACTGCACAGGAAAATGGTGATGAAGAAGTTAACAGTTCAACAAAAATTGTTAAGCCCGCTGAAAAATTAAAACCCGTAAATAATAATACTGCTGTAAAAAAACATAATGAAAATGTTGTTGCACCTCCCGTTCCAAAACGTGTTGTGGCAAAGGCTTTATATAAAGGTGGCATCAACAATGGCAACGGCGGTAATAATGCCGACAGTTATAATGGCATAAAAAATCAGGGCATTGCAGGTGGCAAAGGCGATCAGGGAAACCCAAACGGAAATCCTAACAGCGATAGTTATACCGGCAACGGCGGAACAGGCAACAGTGGCGTAAGCATCCGAAACGGATTGGAAGGAAGAAGATTTACAAGATATCCAAGCTTTGAAGATAATTTTAATGAGAATGCAAAAGTTGCTGTTGATATAACTGTAAATGCAACAGGTGCTGTGATCGATGCAACGATCAATCCACGCGGAACAACAACCACTAATCCAAATATCCGCGCCATCGCATTAAAAAAAGCAAAGCAATTAAAATTGAATGCCGGAAAAGATGATGAACAAACCGGTACTATTTTATTTGCGTTTAAATTGCACGATTAATTTTGGATGATATATCTGACAATTTTTTCTTTGTCTTTCTCTTCTGTGTGAGAAATAAATTCCTCAAAAAAACTTTACTTCGCAACACTTTGCATGAACCAAATCGTTGCATCTTTGCAGGCAATGAATTATAAGGAAACATTAGACTATCTATTTCATAAATTGCCAATGTTCAGTCGCATTGGTGATGCCGCAATAAAAAAAGATCTCACCAATACCATTCGTTTGTGCGAATCATTGGACAATCCGCAACATAAATTCAAGTCCATTCACATAGCCGGCACTAACGGCAAAGGCAGCACCAGTCACATGCTGGCAGCAATTTTACAAACCGCAGGATATAAAACAGGATTATATACTTCGCCGCATTTAAAAGATTTCAGAGAAAGAATTAAAGTTGATGGAATAATGTGCGAAGAAGAGTTTGTTGTTGATTTTACAAAGCGCATCATGCCGCTGATCGATGAAATTGAACCATCTTTTTTTGAGATCACCGTTGCCATGGCGTTTGAATATTTTGTGCAGCATAAAGTTGATGTTGCAGTAATTGAAGTTGGATTAGGCGGCAGATTAGACAGCACCAATATCATCACACCCGAACTATCCATCATTACCAATATCGGCTGGGACCACATGAATATGCTGGGCGATAGTTTAGAAAAAATTGCATTCGAAAAAGCAGGCATCATCAAACAAAATATCCCTGTGGTGATTGGTGAAAGCATTGCTGAAACAAAACACGTATTTGAACAAAAAGCAAAAGAATTATCAGCCCCAATCATTTTTACGCAGGAAAAAAAATATGTTGCTGATTGGAAATATGAAGATCATTTTTTGAATGTTGCAGTAGCGCATCACTGCAATGATGAAAGAGAAAATTATTCGTTAGACCTACCCGGAATCTATCAAACTAAAAATTTATTGACTGTTCTGGAAGCCGCACAGCAATTGAATTTGAAGGGATGGCAATTGCATCAGCCTATCATTCAAAAAGCATTATCGCAGGTAAAAAAATTAACAGGTTTACATGGACGATGGGAACTGATTCAACAACACCCAACTATTATTTTAGATGTGGCGCATAATGTTGATGGCATGCAACAAGTTGCCGAACAGATAAAACATTCCAATTTTAATCATTTGCATATTGTAATTGGAATGGTGAAAGATAAAGAAGTAGAAAAAGTATTGGAACTGTTGCCTCATCATGCTACTTATTATTTTACAAAAGCACAAATACCAAGAGCTTTGGAGGCCGAAGGTTTAAGGCAAAAGGCTGAAGTTTTTGGTTTAAAAGGTGATGCTTATGCAACCGTTGATATTGCATTGAAAGCTGCAATAACCAATGCCAATAAAAAAGATATGATATTAGTTTGCGGAAGTGTGTTTGTTGTTGGAGAAGTTGATTTATAAAAAAGATTACACGAATTTTTACGAATTAGTTCCCTAAAAATTTCTGGGTTTCAGTAGCAATAAAACTATTCGAATTTCAGCCAACCTAATCTTATCATCGATTCGTACATGGCTCCTAATTGCACACCATGCATGAATTTATTTTCTTTCAACATCTGCAAAAATTCTTCTTTCGAAAAACTCACCACATCCAGATCTTCGAGCTCATCAAAATTTGTTGATTCTATTTTTTCGGCATTCTTTGCCAGAAAAAAATAAGCAATATTATTCATCAACGCAGGATTGGCAGCAGCTGTAAATAAATATTCAACTTCACCGGAAGTATAACCTGTTTCTTCCTGCATCTCACGCAGGGCGGCAGTTTCGGGGTTTTCATCTTTTTCTATGATGCCGCCGGCTAATTCATAAGTTGTTTGATCTATGGGATAACGATACTGCCGCACCATCACCACCCGCTCCTCTTTTGTTACAATAAACATGTTGCAAAAGTTCGGAAGCTCTACTACAAAATAAGGTTCAATAATTCTTCCATCGGGTAACATGCAACTATCTGCTTTTGCATGAAACCATTTATTTTCATACACATATTTTGTTGACAACACTTTCCATTTCAGATCTCTCATCGAAAAAATATTTATTGAACAGTAATCTTTCCTAATTTTTGCAATGCCAAAAATATTCCTGTCATGTGCATCGACTGAATAAATTGATTCTCTTTAAATAGCTTCACAAATTCATCCATCGAAACCAATATCACTTCCACATCTTCATCTTTATCCAATTCTTGTGATGCATCAAACTCACCACCTGTTGCCAGAAACATGTGCATGAGATTAGTATTGGTAGTTGGGTTTGGAGAAGTATTTCCCAAAAATTCAATCTTATCAAAACGATAACCGGTTTCTTCTAATAATTCTCTTGCAATCGTTTCTTTTGCATCCGCATCTGCTTTATCAACACAACCACCGGGCAGTTCGGTTGCAATAACATCTAAACCATGACGGTAAATTTTTTCTAAAATAATCTTACCATCTTTTGTAATAGCAACCGCACAGGTATAATCGGGAAAACCATACACATAAAACGGCTCAACCACAACGCCATCGGGCCTTACACAAGAATCGGCACGTACATCGATCCATTTATCTTTTAATAATTGTTTCGATTCTCTTGTCGTCCATTTTAAATTTCTTTCCATTACCAATTTTTATTTTTACGCAATTCCAGAATATGCGCCACATGATGTTTTCCATGCCATGCATACATTCCCAATAAAAACCACAAAGTCATTTTTCTTCCATGCTCGGGATGAACAACCGTTCTTTCAAATTCATCCTGCGTTAGATCTTTTATGGTTGCATACCAGCGTTGATGCAATGCATGTAATAAAGTGATCGAAACATTTACAGGCACAGTTTCATTGTCGGCCAACTTTGCCCATTCTTTTTCATCGTAAGGTTTTATGGTTGGCGAATCTTCCGTTAATCCTAATTTAAAACGGATGTAAGCATTCATGTGACTGTCGGCAATATGATGCACCAATTGTTTTACCTGCCAGCCACCTTCGCGGTAGGGTGTACTTAATTGAAACGCATCTAAATTATTAATTGCCCTTTCTAATTCTTCGGGCAAGAATTTCAGATCATTCAACCATTCTTCTTTTTGCTTTTCAGAAAATGGTTGGGGCTCATATTTTCCAATTGGATAACGCGGATCGTTTGACATATTTTTTTATTTTGTTTACCAACTTTTGTATTTCAATCAGGCACCGGTTGCGTCGCACACTTGTACTGTGAGAACAGCTATGAGCTGCGAGCCTTCTTGCTCAAAGCTCATGGCTCACAACTCACAGCTTAAATTAATCCGCTCTCAACTCATGTCCGGTTAATTTAATGAACACATCTTCCAAACTTGCTTTCTTTACTTCTTTCGGGCGTTCAAAACCTGTTGCCACCAGGTCATCAATTAATTGATCGGGCGATTCGATCGCAATTATTTTTCCATTATCAACAATCGCCACTCTGTCGCACAACACTTCGGCTTCATCCATATAATGCGTGGTGATAATTACGGTTGTTCCCGTTGCCCTAATTTCTTTGATCAGTTCCCATAAATTTCTTCTTGCCTGCGGATCCAATCCTGTTGTGGGTTCATCCAAAAAAATAATTTTTGGTTTATTGATAAGCGTTGTTGCAATCGAGAAACGTTGCTTTTGTCCGCCGCTCATTTCTTTGAATTTCGATTTTGCTTTGTCTCGCAAATTCACTTTATCTAAAAATACATACGGGTCGATCGTTTGATTATACAGGCCTGCAAATAAATTCAACAATTCAACTAAATTCAATCCCGGATAATAACCGCTTGTTTGTAATTGCACACCGATTATTTTTTTGATATCGTTGGGCGATTTATCTAAATCCAATCCGTCAACAAAAACTTCGCCGCTTGTTTTGGTGCGCAATGTTTCAATGATCTCCAATGTGGTTGATTTACCTGCACCGTTTGGTCCAAGCAAACCAAATATCTCCCCTTCTTTCACATCGAAACTAATTCCTTTTACAGCTTCAAAATCGCCGTATTTTTTTACCAGGTTTTTTACTTCTATAATTGTTTTGTTCATAATTAAAAATTTACAACCAATCCTGCATTGTTGCCCGAAACATCGATGTCAACAGTAGCTTTACTGTGTTTTTTATTGAATAAATAAACGGCTTTCTGCATGGCCGACTGTGCCCTTACAATATTTAAAGTTCCTGCGATCATACAAAAAACACCACCGCCGATCACACCCCATTTTGTGCCCGAAGAAATACTGTTGTTGGATGACGCAAAAACAATTCCCAATGTACCAACCGTAAAACTAATGTTTCCTACGATCTTAGCAGTTTGATGCTGATGATATAATCTGATCAGGTCCTTATCGTCCGAACTTAAAAATAAAGCTTTGAATTGGTTACTTCCTTTATACAAAGTATCGTTATATAAAATAGAATTTTGTTTGGGATTAAAAAGATAATTCATTTTTTGATGATCTACTCTCTCCTGCGCCACCAGTGTTTTTGTACCGATCAACAAAACAAGAACCAATAAAAATTTACCAACCTTCATTCATCTGCCATTTTATTATTTATAATAGGTTTCCAATTCTTCCATCATTTTCATACTGCCTGCAAAGAAAGGCGAACGCTGGTGCAGATCGGTTGGCATAATATCCAGTATCCTTTCTTTTCCGTCGGTTGCTTTTCCGCCTGCAACTTCGGTAATAAAAGCAAACGGATTGCACTCGTACATTAATCTTAATTTACCGTTTGGTTTATCCATCGTTCCGGGATACATGAAAATACCGCCTTTAATTAAATTACGATGTGCATCGGCAACCATACTGCCAATGTATCGTTGCGAATATGGTCCGCCGTTTGTTTTATCTTTTCTCTGACAAGCCGTAATATAATTTCTTACACCTTCGTCATACTGAAAAAAGTTGCCATGATTAACCGAATAAATTTTCCCGCTCTCCGGAAATTTAATATCGGCATGACTTAAACAAAACTCCCCGATTGCCGGATCCAATGTAAAACCATTTACGCCACGCCGCGTTGCATATACCAACATGGTCGAAGAACCATACACCACATAACCTGCAGCCACCTGACGATTTCCCGGTTGTAAAAAATCTTCTTTCGTACAGGGCTTTCCCAATTCACTTATTCTGCGATACACGCCAAATATAGTTCCGATAGAAATATTTACATCAATATTTCCGCTGCCGTCCAAGGGATCGAATAACACAACATACTTGCTGTTATTACTTACTTCATCATCAAACACAACAACATCATCCAGTTCTTCACTGCCAATGCCTGCGCAACTGATCCCGTGTTTTAAAACGCCCGTCAATTGATTATTGGCGTGTATGTCTAATTTCTTTACATCTTCGCCCTGCACATTAACCGAACCGGCATCGCCCAAAATATCTACCAACCCGGCTTTGTTTACTTCAACATTAATTCGTTTTGCTGCCAGTCCAATATCGCGCAGCAAACTGCTTAATTCGCCTGTGGCTGTTGGAAACTGGCGCAACTGCTGAATAGTAAATTCATCGAGTGTTAATATTTTTCTGTTGACGATCATATTTCGGTTTTTAATTTGCTAAAGATAACATCCGCCCCGAAATTATGTTCAACATTCAGCTGCCAAACTATATTTTTATGAAGCATTCATTTTTTTCAACTTTTATTCATACAACTGCAAACCTATCTTTGCAACCATTTTAAATTATTCAATCATTAATCATATTTGTTCGATGAAAGTTTTTAAGTTCGGAGGTGCAAGTGTAAATAGTGTAGAGCGCATAAGGAACCTCGCCGTTTTAATGCAGCAGTTTACCAATGAAAATCTGATCATCATTATTTCGGCAATGGGTAAAACCACCAATGCTTTGGAAAAAGTTGCAGAAGCTTTTTATAATGAAAATACAAAAAAGACGCTGCAATTATTTGATGATGTAAAAAAACAACACAACAATATTGCTGAAGAATTATTGGCCTTCGGAAAAGATAAATGCATAGCGCAACTATCGGATTTTTATACTGAGGTTGAATGGTTGTTGCACGATAAACCTGTTCGTGAATTTGATTATTATTATGATCAGATCGTTTGTTGCGGCGAATTATTAAGTACCTGTATCATCAGTCATTATTTAAATGAATCGGGAATTAAAAATAAATGGATCGATGTTCGTGATGTGATACGAACCGATAATAATTTCAGAGATGCGGGTATTGACTGGGAAAGAACAAAGATGGCTATCGATCAGCTGCGATCATCTTCTCAAAACAATATTACCATCACACAAGGCTTTATTGGTGCCACCGATGAAAACGAAAGCACCACCTTGGGAAGAGAAGGCAGCGATTACACTGCTGCTGTTTTTGCCAATATTCTAAATGCCCAAAGTGTAACCATCTGGAAAGATGTGGAAGGTGTAATGAATGCCGACCCGAAATCGTTTGCCGATGCAAAAGTCATTAAAGAATTAAGTTTCGATGAAGTGATAGAAATGGCATTTTATGGTGCACAGGTCATTCACCCAAAGACCATCAAACCCTTGCAGAATAAGGGTATCCCGTTATTAGTAAAATGTTTTTTAGATCCTTCGCTGGAAGGGACCATCATTCATAAAAACCATATAAAAAACCTTCCGCCCATTATTGTTATCAAACAAAAACAAGCTTTGCTGCATTTAGAAAGCAAGGATTATTCTTTTGTGGGAGAAAAGCTGATGGCCGAATTATATAAAATATTTTCTCTTTTAAAGATCAAACCAAACATCATTCAAACGGGTGCCATCAATGTGCAATTATGTTTGGACGATCAAAAAGAAAAAACAGAAAAATTTGCCATTGCTGTATCAGAGACTTTTGATGTACAAGTTGAAAAAGATCTGCGCCTGCTCACCATCCGTCATTACAACGAAAAAATAATGAACGAGATGCTGGTTGGTAAAGATGTTGTGCTGGTTCAAAAAACAAAAGAAACCATGCAGGCTGTGTACCGTTAATTATGCAGTAACAGTAGTTTTATTTTCTAAATATTTTACCAGTATAGTTCTAAAATCGGCTTCCTTAAAAGGTTTGATGAGAATATCGTTGATGCCTGTTTTTAAATATGCATCAAGGTCGTCGGCAATAACACTTGCTGTTAATGCAATGATGGGCAGTTTGCATTTTGATGAATCGTCCGATCTGCGAATGGCAGCAGCCAACTGATCGCCGGTTAATTTAGGAACATTGATATCGGTTAAAACAATATCGTATTTATTTGAGTTGAAAAGATCGAATGCTGTTTCTCCGTCTTTTGCCACATCATAATCAATAAAATATTTTTTAAGCAATAAAGTAAGAAGCAGGATGTTCATGTCGTTATCTTCTACTACCAAAGCTTTCATTCCAAAAAAGAAAGACGGAGAATTCAATGAATCGTGATTCTCAACTGTTGCGGATATTGGTTTATGTTCTTCTTTTGCCACCTGATAAGGTATATTGACCGTGAATAAAGATCCTTTATTTATTTCACTTTGTACAGTAATATTTCCGCCCTGCATTTCAACCAGCATCTTACAAATAGGTAAGCCCAATCCCGTACCTTTTATCGACCTGCGGCCGCCCATCTTATTATTGGTTGCCTGTGCAAATTCTTCAAATATCATATCCAGCTGATCTTCCGGGATACCGGTACCCGAATCAAGTATCTCAACTTTCAGATCAATTTCATCTTCATTCTTCCACAATGCACTTGCAGTAACGGTTACACTTCCTTTAGAAGTAAATTTTATGGCATTGCTGGTAAGATTAAAAAGAATTTGACGCAGACGGAACTCATCACCTATCACACGCAAATCTTTCTCGATCTGCAGATTACCGTTTAACTGAATGCCTTTCTTTTCGGTATGTACCGTAAACGAATAAATGATCTCTTCGATGGTATTGCCAATATTGAACGGTTCTCTTTCGAGCATTAATTTACCCGCATCCAATTTAGAATAATCGAGAATATCATTAACCGTATTCAATAAATGATCGGATGAGGAATGAATGGCCTGCAGGAATTTTTTCTTGTCATTATCTGTTTCACTGCTTTCCAATTGTTCGGTAAAGCCAATGATAGATGTTAACGGCGAACGGATCTCATGGCTCATATTATTGAGGAAACGTGTTTTGGTAATCGCCAGCTTTTCGGCCCTCTCTCTCGATTCAAGAATATCTTTTTCGTATTGAATGCTTTGTTTGATATTATAGATCAATATCAAAACAATAATCAAGATAATGATAAATGAAGCCCACGACAGGTTTTGTAAGCTGCTTCTCGCATTGGATGCATTGAATATGGCCACATTATTTCTGCTTTCTTCCTGTTGTTCTTCTTTTTGCAAAACAGCATTCAGCGCATTGTTCAATTGGCTGATGATGGAAAGATTGGTTTCGGCCAAAACCTTTTCGCTTTCATTTAATCTGCGCCGGATATCCAATTCTTTGTTTAACGAATTCTGATAGAATTTTTGAATATCGATCGACAGGTTATTTAAAGTGGCGGTAATAGCAGACTGGCTGCTGTCCTGCGTTGTGGCGCTATCGCCTTTTACGAGTTTATACTTTGTATCATCTTTATTTGAAAATAATCCACCCAGTTTTTTAAAGAAACCTTTTTTTTCCGGAACCGCTTTTAAGGTATCTGTTTGGTAATATTTTTTTAAGATGGAAGTATTTATTTTTTCAACCCTGATAGGATTTTTATATAAAGAATTTACCGAAACATTGCTTAACGTATTTGAAACCGAATCGGATAAGTGTTTTAATTTACCGATCGCATCGGCCAATTTTATTTTTTTTGAAAGTCCCGAGAGTGCCTGCTCAATTTGTACACTGTCTTCTGAATGTTGTACCAGTTCGAGATTGGAAACAATATGATTGATATGACCAACAAATTGTTTTTTATAAGCCGTGTCGCCGGTACTTAAATAGATCCTGAATTTATTTTCGGCCACCAGCAATTCCTGATTGGTGCTGTGTAAAGTCTTAATGGTTGTATTTGGCTTCGATAAAGTATCGATGGATGAACGCAGATCGGATAGATTTCTCGAGTTCAGGATGTTCATCAATAAAATAGAAATGATCACCACTAAACAAATGCTTAGCAATAAAACATTAGAGCCCGATAGTTTATATTTCGAGAATATCCTCATCAAGTTTGTATCTACTGTTCAATAATTTTAATTCAACACAACATAATCGCCCTTCTTGTTTACAGAAATTAGCGGCAATTTTTTGTGCTGTTCAAAATGATCATAGACTTCTTTTAACCGGGTAGCAAAACGTTGATACTCCGGGTCGTCCTTGGTGGTTTTCAGCAGGTATTCGGAACTCTTAGGATTATTATAGCGTATAGGAAAAATATGTACAGGAATATAATCCTGGCCATTATCTTTTGCAAAAGAAGCGAGCAAATATAGCTCTTCGATCTGGTTATCTTTTATAGGAATGCAACCTACGGTAATGCAATTACCATGAATATAAATTTCGCCGCCGGGTTTTAAAGAATCACTCAGTAAAGCATCAGAATTGTTTGGATAATTAATGCCCAACGATAAATGATAATTGCTGTTTGGATTAAATGAATTGATATAATAAAATCCTTCGGGCACCTGAAAATCGCCTTCCATTCTTTTTGGCCCCAGCCCGCCACTCAATGCACAAACCTTATATGTTTTAAAAAGTTTAAAGTTTTCTTTACTGTTATTTCGAACCCAAACTTCCAACTGGCTATCGTATTTAAAACTGCGTATGTACAATTGTTTAGGTGGCCACGACAGATGTTCAGCAGCAAATTGTTTTTGTAAAGTATCTATTTTGTTTTCGAAGGCAAACTCTACTTTGGGGAAATTTCTTTGAAGATCGACAAAAGAATTTTGTGCAGCAACTGTATAATACAGTAACTGTAGGGCTACGGCACAAAAAACTGTTTTCATAAAAACAAAGTTATCATGATTAAATTAATATTAACCTTTATCCACCTTAAAATATGCTGAATTTTTGCAAACTGAATACAAAATCTTCATAAACAAATACCCTGCATCCGCTTGCCGGCGATGAAAATAATGATTGTTTTTGATTTTTAAGATTAAGCATTTTGTTCTAAAACTTAGGATTGATTCATTTTTATAAAGCCTCGGAGAGGCAACATTTTGGTAGAAATACAGATTTGAAAATTTTGATAAAGCCCTGTAAGGGCGACATTAATTAATGCAAAAATGTCGCCTCTACGAGGCTTATTAAACATTTTAAAAATGCACTCATTACCAAAATGCCGTGCCTATGGCACTTTCGTGGATTAAATACCCAACTCTTTTGATTTTTATTGATTGGGTAAGAATGACGATGATTATCTTCGCCGCATATTATTTACAATATGAAAGTTGGTATTTTAGGCGGTGGACAATTGGGCAGGATGCTTTTGCAGGCATCGGCAAATTATGTAGTAGAAACCTATGTGATGGAGAATGATAAAAATTGCCCGGCTGCGCATCTCTGTCATCATTTTATTAAAGGCGATATCCAAAACTTTGATGACGTATATAATTTCGGGAAAAAAGTAGAGGCGCTTACCATCGAAATAGAAAGTGTAAATGTGGAGGCTTTAGAAAAATTAGAAAGCGAAGGTGTAAAGATCTATCCCAAACCATCGGCCATCAGGATCATCAAGAATAAGATCAAGCAAAAAGAATTTTATCAGCAACACGAAATACCCAGTTCCGATTTTGTGGTCACACAAAATCAAAATGAACTGAACGACCATCATCATTTTTTTCCTGCCGTTCATAAATTGGCCGAAGGAGGTTACGACGGCAAAGGTGTTCAGGTAATAAAAGATAAAACCCATGTAAGCAAAGGGTTTGATGCACATTCGGTTTTGGAGAAAATGGTGAACATCAAAAAAGAGCTGGCCGTCATTGTGGCCATGAATGATAAGGGCGAAACTGCCGTGTATCCCCCTGCCGAAATGATCTTTGATCCTGTTTTAAATTTACTGGATTACCAGGTATCGCCTGCACAGGTTCCCGAAAAAACATATTGGCGTGCCGAAGCCATTGCATTAAAAGTGGTGAAGGACTTAGAAAGTCCCGGTTTGTTTGCCATCGAATTATTTGTTGATGAGGATGATGCGGTATGGGTAAACGAAACGGCACCACGTGTTCATAATAGCGGGCATCATACTATAGAAGCCAATTATTGCAGCCAGTACGATATGCTGTGGCGCATCATGCTGCAATATCCTTTGGGAAATACAAAAGCCATCCTTCCATCGGCCATTGTAAATATTATTGGCGAAGAAGGCTATAGCGGCAACGCAAAATACGAAGGGCTGAATGAGGTATTGAAAATGGAAAATGTGTTTGTGCATTTATATGGCAAAACACAAACCAAGCCCGGCAGAAAGATGGGGCATGTAATCATCCTCGATAAAGACTATTCCCAATTGGTACGCAGTGCACATGCCATAAAAAAATTGTTGAAGGTAATGGCGTAACCTGCCATGCCGACCGCAGCGGGGGATCTGCCCCAATTTTATTTCCTTGATACTTGAGTCTTGCTTCTTGTACCTTGTTTCTTGATCCTTGAATCTTGTTCCTTGTGTCTTGATTTCTTGTCCCTTGTGTCTTGATTCTTGTACCTTGGGCCTTGTTTCTTGATTCTTGATTCTTGATTCTTGATTCTTGATTCTTGATTTGCCTCATCCTGAAATCACTTTACACATTTCGAACAAATGCGTAAACTTGATTTAATTTATGAAGAAAGAAAAATTAGGAGTTCCTCCTATTTATGCAAACAGTTTAAAAATTGCTGTTGCAAGG
>MLJW01000133.1_pt1 | contig 73423 bp, 63 predicted proteins | sample 888231 | NCBI WGS metagenome assembly MLJW01 (sample SAMN05788063, study PRJNA343431) | mine drainage metagenome | isolation source: sample collected from the inflow into an acid mine drainage treatment plant... | place: Germany: Lusatia, lignite mining district
CCAAAGCACGACAGCAGGTTTTTAAGCGGTAAAGTAAGGAAGTAAACGCAAAAACAGAAACTCAATCACACCCGTAAAACGGGTGTTAGGATGATTTTGCTTGACAGGTAGGGGAAGTCCCTAGAGATGGGTTAGAAGCTTGGCTACTTGTGTGCATGTGATTGCAGACGCTGTTGAATATGAGTTTTTATGTCGAGATAAAGAGGCTCAGCTTCTGCCTTTATTTTGTCCCATCCTTCTCGCTGCATCTTCCAGTCTTTTGCTTCATGGCCAACCTCCTTAGATATAACAGCCGACCACAGCATTTCGGCAATTGCTTTGAATTTCAACTCAAGTTCTGCGGGAAGAAAGATTCCATTTCGCGCAACATAGTTTTGCAGGTCGGAAAAGGCGTTCTTTACCTTGTGAAGTCGGTGCCAAAACACAATGTCTTGATAGGTCTTATTCTTGTCATGAGCATTGCGAACTTCTTCTTTTTGAGATTCATGGAAGTCTGTTCCACCCAAGAACTCTTCCAGTTGGATTGAGTTCATTCGATTTACATCTGCGTATTGCTGAAAGGGGGCAACAAGCCAACTAACCAACCCGTGGGCCTCATCGAGCTTTGCCCATGCTTCAGGAAGAACCGAGAATTCTTTTTCTTGCAGCTTTAAGGCGCCGCTTAACATTGCATCAATTTCAACCCGTAAGCGTTGGAGCTCAAGTGCCTGCTGATGTCGAAGTTGGTCAAGTCGTTGAGCAAACTTGTTTTCAATCCAGGTTTTGCCGAGCCACTGAAAGAGTAAATATGCAACAGCAGCCGATCCACCGCCATAAGCAAGCATCTGCAAAACAAATTTCGTGACATCGTCCATGATAAGAGGCTTCTAACGTGTTTCGAGTTGAGGGGCGGATTGCCCATTAGCTAAACTGACAAGTTCTGAAATCGTGCATGGGCAATACGCACTCTCGAACGAGGCGTTAGGCGCAGATGGCTGTGCATTCACTAATCTAAGGTTTTGCATGATCTGTCCTTCCTATTTAAACTTTCTCGTTCGAACAGCAAAAAATCACCCTCGAAAAACAGATGAATGATGTGAAGCGTACTGTCTTGACGCCGTATCAACGAATTCAGTTATGCGGCGTCAAGACAGTACGCTTCACTCAATATCATGTTTTTAAGTCCATGTAAATATTGCTATTCCCATGCCAGTATTCCGGCTACATTGTTTAATCTGCTTGTGTTGCATGCAATTCTGCCTACGTCTGTGGCGCACAGCCATCTGAGCTTAACGTAAAGTAGGCATCCTATTTGACGGTTTTATATACGTCAAAAGTGAATGCCAATTAATTATTTTAAATAAAGTATATAATAAAATCATTGTGTTAACTTTTTTTAGTATTGCCTAATAATTCTATTGATATGCGGCGTTTAAAACATGCAAAACTCATTATTAAGCCTTGTGCAAAACGTAGCATCACATAAACTTTTTAAATTAAGTGTGCAGCAAGTTTCGTCTTAAACATTACAACATTCGTACCGAGCAGGCTTATTTGATTTGGATTAAACGCTTTATTTTGCACTTTGACAAGTACACACACCTACATCAGCAACTTAATAGCCAAGTGTATAATATTTCCTTTTAACTAAAGCCTATTCCCATGCGTCTCGTTGTTCAGGGCTCTGCCATTACTTACTCACATTTGTCGCACATTCACCAGCTGTGCTCCACTAGTGTTCAATTTACGCAAATCGCACAGCACGCCTATTACTTAGCCAATCAATCCGTATTGCCAGCCGTGCAGCAGTTTTGTGCAGAGCAGCATATTGATTGCGCTTACGTGCAAGACACACAACTGATGAATAAATTTAGTTTATGCGTGATGGACATGGATTCAACGCTGATCAGCATTGAGTGTATTGATGAAATAGCAGACATGGTAGGCATCAAGCCACAAGTGGCGGCGATTACTGAGCGCGCTATGCAGGGTGAACTGGACTTTGCTCAAAGCCTGCGTGAGCGCGTGGCTTTACTCAAAGGCTTGCAAGAGGCTGATTTGATGCGCGTGTTGAGTGAGCGTCTTAACCTAAACCCAGGCGCCAAAGAATGGATAGCCGCCTGCAAAAAGAATAACATCACTACTTTGCTGGTTTCTGGCGGCTTTACCTTTTTTGCTGACCGCGTAAAAGAAATGCTGGGTTTGGATTATGCCGTATCTAATACCTTAGAAATTATTGAAGGCAAACTGACAGGCAAAGTGTTAGGTCATATTGTGGACGCTCAAGTCAAAGCAGACCAGCTAGTAATGTTACGCGACAAGTTAGGGCTTACTAGCGCACAAACCATTGCCATTGGTGACGGTGCTAATGATCTGAAAATGATGGCGGCGGCTGGTGTGGGTATTGCCTATCACGCCAAACCAGTTGTGCAGACGCAAGCCACTTATGCGCTTAATTATGCTGGTTTAGATGGAGTTGCGAATTTACTTACGACTTAAATTGAATATCAGAAACATAGCTAACTACTAAATCGCACGACCTTTTACTCCTTCCACCTTCGAGGGGAGTACCAGCGCTTGGCATCCCCGTGGAATATACCAACTAAAGTTGGTTATTCACACGTGAAAGGCTGGGATGGGGGTAAAAAAGGACTGACCTATGAAACATTCAACCCCCATCCTAACTCTCCCCCTGCTTGGGAGAGGGAATCCTAGATGGTAATTTTCTGACCTCAAAATGATCGCGCTTAGGTCACCTCACCTAGGTCACCCACTTCGGACTTACACGGCAAGACTGATTTAGTTAGCTAATCAAATCAGCCAATTCTTCTTCACTAAAACCTGCCTGACGTCTGGCCTCAAGATTAAACGGCCCTTTCAGCTTAGGTGCCTCATATTCTTTGCACAATTGTGCAAAGATACTCAATGGCTCTAGGCCTTGCTGTTCACATAGCCAGTTAAACCAGTAATTACCAATCGCCACGTGGCCGACTTCATCACGTAAGATAATATCCAAGATATTCCCCACCAAAGCATCGCCCGCTTGTACAAGCTTGGATTTCAATTGTGGAGAAGCATCCAAGCCGCGCGCTTCCATCGTGCGTGGCACGAGCGCAATGCGCGCCAAGATACTTTCTTTGGTTTTATCTGCCATTTCCCACAAGCTATTATGCGCATCAAAATCGCCATAATTAAAACCTAGGTGCTGCAAATGCGCATGAAGCAAATTGAAGTGATATGCCTCTTCATCTGCCACTTGCAACCAATCGGCATAAAACTTTTGCGGCATATCACTGAATCGCCACACAGCATCTAGCGCCAGATTGATGGCGTTAAACTCGATGTGTGCAAGCGCATGAATCAAAGCCGCGCGACCTTCTGGCGTAGTCATTGCGCGGCGTTTGAGTAACCTTGGCGCCACAAGGTCAGGCTTAGCTGGTCGACCTGGAATAGGCCGCGATACCATTGGCATTTGCCTCACATCTAAACGCACTTCTCCACATTGCCAAGCCGCAGCAAGCTTACGCGTCATGCCAACTTTGACCATTGCATCAGGTTCAGCTAAACAATCTAACGCGGCCTGCCGAAGCTCATTCAACGTAGCATTTGATGCCATACTTGACACTACTGCAATGGAATAAAGTCTAGTTCACCAGCTTTCATGTCTGGCACCATGAGATATTTTTCATCTTTGGTGAGGGCAATGTCTGCAGCAGATTGATAGCCTGATTTTATCTCGGTGACATCCCCAGCCATATTGATGCTAAATACCTTGCCGTTTTTCCAGTCACTCACAAACATCTTGCCATTGGAATGGTGCACTAAGCCATCTGCGCCGCCAAAGCCTTCCGCCAGATCCGTTAACACTTTGGTTTTCATGTTGTAGCTATACAAAACACCTGAGGCAAAATCTACAACCATAATGACATCTCCGGAATCATCCATCAGCAAGCCATTCGGTGCCAGAATACGTGCATCTTGCTGGTGATTGATCAGCAATGTCACCTTACCTTGCGGGTTGATTTTGTAGATCGCACCACCAACACTTTTAAGGTCCCCACTATCACTGACATACAAGTTACCGGCGATATCTGCCTCTAAATCATTTAAGAACATTGGCGGCGCCGGAAATGCACTTGCTGCAGCAAATACTTGTACTTGCTCAGGGTGATTCAGGTTGATTCTCAACACTTTCGGATTATCAGCGACATAGAGGTAATCACCAATAATAACCAAACCCTTAGGATCATCCAATCCTTTAGCAAACACTCTCGCCTTGCCATTTTCTATGACTGTAATCTGACCATCACCCGCTTTACCAAAGCCATTAATCTCAGACACGTAAATTTTGCCATTTTTTGCCTGAACCACTGATTCCGGTGTTTTCAAGCCTGTAATTTTTTGCATCACAGCGCCCTCCTTTTTCGCCTCACCGCCCTTAGACACACTAGCGCAACCACTAGTAATCAAAGCCATCATCAACACACTAGCTAAAAATGTTTTTTGCATCATGCTTCCTTTCATATTTAATTTAAATAAGCTTAACTGTCATTACAACATACGTTCTTGCGCCAACTTATCAAACTGCTTTAGTAAGGCATCGCGTAATGCGTGAAGTTCGCCCAGCCTCGTTAAGGCATCAACACTCCGCCCTTGTGATTTAAGCTCGCATAGCTCAGCAGCCAATTCATGTACCTGCTGATTCAACGGCTCTATCGCGGCAAAAGCCGCTAAAGTACCATAATGCGTAAAGCCATCTGCTTTTAACCACATAGCCATACGGCTCTGCTTATATCCTGACTGTAGCGGGGCTTCCCGTCCCCCCCTCAGATAACTTTCATTTGCTTTAACCCATGCGCGATGTTCTACAGCGACAACCACCAGCGGTAGATTCTCACGATTGAGCAAATGCTGATTACTCCAACTAGGGTCTGGGTGCCATTGAGAGACCCAAGCAGGCATATCTATTGCCGACATTGGGCGTGCAATCCCATAACCCTGAGCAAGGTCACAGCCTAATTGCAACAGTAATTTACCATGCTCAATGGTCTCCACGCCTTCTGCAATCACATGACGATGAAACGCTTCGGCCAAATTAATAACACCTTGCAAAATAGCCAAGTCATCCGGGTCATCAAGCATATCTCGCACAAAACTCTGATCTATTTTAAGCAAATCCACTGGCAAATGCTTCAAATAAGTGAGCGATGAGTAGCCGGTACCAAAATCATCCATTGCAAATTTAACACCAAGCTCACGGCAAGCTTCAATCACACTACATACATGCGACATATCTTCCAGCGCACTGGTTTCCAGTACCTCTAGCTCAAGACTAGATGGCTTAACTTCCGGATGCACAGCTAATAGCGCACGCAAGCGCTCAGTAAAATTAGCCTCTTGTAACTGCCGCGCACTAATATTTACGCTCACAGCAGTATCTAAACCAACAGCACGCCAGATCTGCATCTGACTTAAAGCGGCATCAATGACCCATTCACCGACCTCTATCCCCAGCGGATGATCTTCAATCACGGGTAAGAATACAGCAGGTGGTAGTAGACCTTTTTCCGGATGCTGCCAGCGAATCAAAGCTTCAGCACCAATCACCATGCCAGTACGCATATTCACTTTAGGCTGATAGTACAAGACAAACTCTTGCTCCTGCAACGCACGGCGAATCCGGTCCAGACTTTCATGATGTCCGCGAATACTGCTATCCTGCTCTGCATCAAAAATATGGTAACGATTTTTGCCCGCCAACTTGGCTTGGTACATCGCCTGATCGGCCTGCCGTTGCAATTGGTCTGCATCAATATCTTCAGCCTGAGGATAAAAGGTCACACCCAAGCTGGCAGAGACTTTTAATACAGCATCACCAATCTGTACAGGTTGAGCTGCGGCGGCAAGCATACGACTCAAAACTGGCACGCTAGACGCAACATCATCCAAATCAGCCAACACTGCAACAAATTCGTCGCCACCTATACGTGCCAGAGTATCACCTTCACGCAAAGCCTGTTTCAAGCACCCTGACAGCACAATCAATAGTTGGTCTCCAGCATCATGCCCATGATCATCATTAATCATCTTGAAACCATCAAGGTCTAGGAAAGCAACCGCTAGCAGCTTTCTACGACGCTGTGCCTGAGACATTCCCTGATGCAACCGATCCGCCAGCAAAACACGGTTTGGCAAACCAGTAAGGGCATCATAATGAGCAATATGTTCCAAATGATTTTGATGTTCTTTAATTGCCGTAATATCAGAAAAAAGTGCAACATATTGCTGAGTATTTCCCTCATCATCGTACACAGCACTAACTGTTTGCATTTCAGCATAGACCTCGCCATTCTTGCGCCGATTCCACACCTCACCGTACCAGTGCCCTTTCTTTGACAATGAACTCCACATTGCCGCGTAATGCGCTTTAGTTTGCCTACCAGAGCTTAGAATGCGTGGGTTCTGACCAATTATTTCATCCCGGTTATAACCAGTAATGGCGGTAAAAGCATCGTTCACATCAATAATAATACCGTTGGCTTCGGTAATCATGATGCCTTCTCGCGCATGTGAAAACACATTAGCGGCGAGTTGCAACTTTTGCTCCGCTAATTTACGGGCGCTAATATCGCGAGTGACAGCCAAATGTGCAATCTCACCCTTATTCTGAATCGGCACGGCATGTGTTTCCAGCCAGCGACGTCCACCCTTAAGCCCTTGTACTTCATATTCCATGCGTACAGACTCACCAGAAAGCACTCGCATATGCATATGCATAAAGGCCGCGCGATGTTCAAGAGCAATGACATTTTGCACAGGATGACCGACCAGTTGATCCAATGAATCAGCTTCAATCATCGCCAAACCTGCCGGGTTCATTGACACTAAACGCCCTTGCGCATCGACGATTTTTACGCACTCTGGCTCATTGTTAATAATCGTACGCAGATGTGCTTCACTTTCCGCAAGCGCTCGTCGCGTTAAAAACAAACGCAAGCCCAGCAGCAAAATTAATCCAAAAGCCGCGGCGGCGCTAATCACTTGCCATTGATAACGACTCCACACATCCTGCGATGTAAATGAGGGCGTCACATCGAAGGGTGCTATACGCAGCGCTCTCAACAAATCCGCTACCGGCGTATAGTCTGCAGGAACAACAAAACCGTGAATACCCATGGCACGTACCGCCGCAGTATTTCCATCCATGGTAAAGAGTGCACCAGCGACATGCCGCGCAAGGTTTTCATCTACCTGCGGCAATGCGGCAAAAGCCCACTCAGGATAAAGATGTGTAGAAACCGGTGTAGGGAAATTAGAAACATGCTGCTGATTAAGCACTGTGACCTGCTTCAAATCCAGCTTACCCTCACGCGCCATTGCCTCTAGCACACCAGTCCGCACAAACCCGAAATCGGCGTATCCTCTCAAAACAGCATTCACCACTTTATCGTGCGGCATACCTGTGACAAGCAGTTTGGCATCTTGCGGCAAATGAATACTGGCTTGCTCCAAAAGTTCATAAGCCTGCATTTGATAACCACCCAGAGAATCTGTACTGGTGACTGCAATCGTTTTGCCTTTGAGGTCGCTTAAGGTTGCAACATGTCCATTTACCCTGCTTTGACCTGCACCCTGTTTTACACGAGTAAATATCACACCGCCAAACTCTGTACTTGGCTGACCATTTTCTAACACAGAGAGTGTGGCAAGTGGCGCAGACATTTCACTACGCTTGGTCAACAACACATAATGTCCTGGATTGGTCAGTACAAAATCAAGTCGATGATTAGCAACAGCCTCCTCCATTTCAGGAAAAGTAAGTGCTTCGATAACAAAATCTCGCTGTGGAACAACCACTTTCAGCGCATCTGCCAGAGGCTGCCATTGCGTAAGAGTTTGCGGCTTAGGACGAAAGGCAAGTACACCGATTTTTACTGGTTCGGCTGAGAACGCATTAGCAAACGGGAATATGACGCCAGATAAACATAGCAGCAACAATGCTATGCGGCGGTATGCGTTAAAGAAGTTGCGTAAAAAGAATGTCACGGGGATATTCCCGTGCACACTTGCATTTTTATTGTTGTTATCAGGCTTCATTTACAGCCTGATTTTACCACAGGCGAACCAGCTAGCCTGTATATGCGAACCTTTTAATTGGCGGAATTTGGCTGGTATGTAATACGGTAAATAGCACCCATTTTATCATCAGACACATACAGCGCATGGTCAGCCCCCACAACCACATCCACAGGCCGTCCCCACGCATAGCCACCTTGCAACCAACCTGTTGCAAAATCTTCAATGGCACTTGGTTGATTATCCTTAAACCTGACACGCACTAGCTTATAACCTGACGGTTTCTTACGATTCCATGAGCCATGCAACGCGACAATTGCATCTTGCTGATAATCGGCAGGCCAGTTAGTTTTATCTAAAAAAGTAATTCCAATGGGTGTGGAGTGCGATGTAAAGGTAATCTCAGGCGCTTGCGCGGTCTGGCAGAATCCCACTTCGGCAGAAAAATTAGGATCAGCCATCAAGGCTTTTGACTTATTAGGATCCGCCCAGCAGTATGGCCAACCATAATGTTTGCCAGCCTCGATTTTATTCAAATGCTCCGGCGGAAACTCATCATTCACGGCACCGCCCTTGGTATCCGAACGCATGTCAGCACCTTCATTGGTAGCATACATTGCAGCCGTTTGCGGATGCCAAGCAAAACCTTGTGAGTTACGCAAACCACTCGCCCAAATAGCCGATTGTTGATGTCGACCCAAAGTAAGCAATGCTCCAGCCGGCTTACCCTGTGTGGTATAGCGCAAGATTGTTGCGCGATTCGCGTCAGACTCAATACAAACATTACAGCTAGAGCCAACATTAATAAACAAATATCCATCAGGACTAAGTTTAATATTTTTCAGTGTGTGGCCACCGGCAGGTAAGCCACTGATAAAGGGGGTAACTTTTACAGGTGAGCCATCATTAGCGCCAAAACCTGCTTTCTTTTCCAGCTTAACCACCCCATTTTGATTTGCGACGAGCAATGCGCCTGCGACGAACGCCAAGCCCTGAGGGGCATTTAGATCATCTGCCACAGTAACAACTTCATCAGCAATACCATCGTTATTACTATCCGGCAACATTAATATCTTGTTATTGGCCGCTGAAGAAACATACAAATTGCCACTGGCATCGAATGTCATAAATCTTGCACCGCTTAAACTTTCACCTCCTTTGGTGTTTTTATCAGCAAAAATCTCGATTTTAAAACCGGCAGGTAATTTTATCTCGCCCAAATCAGGTCGAGCATAAGCGGACTGTAGACCGAATGAGAGGCAAAACGTAATTAAGATAAGAAAAAAACTGAATAGAAAGTGACGCATGCCAATGCTCCTTAACCATTGAAGCAAAAATATCAGCTCACAATGCCAGCGACTAAGCCAAATCAAACTTAAGTCAAACAGTCTGCCCAAATATTTTTCGCCCAAGCAGCAGCATATTCACCCTCCTGCTCACTTGGCTTGGCAGAAACACCGCCACCTTCAGCAGATACCATGATTTTTTTTACAGCATCATAACGGTATACATTTGCCACATGCATCGCAGATTTATCTGTCACATAGCTATAACAGGTATTAGCAAACACTGGCACTGGGTCTGGCGCCAGTCCAGCCATTAACTGCACAATAGCATTGGCACAAATCTTGGCCTGATTTGTTGCCATGTGCGCAGACTTAGGCAGTGCGGCTGACACCGCGTCACCAATCACATGTACATTAGTAGCCAATTTTGATTCATAACTTAAAAAATCAACTTCACACCAGCGTGCATCTATATTATTCAAGCCTCTTTTTTGATGGTCAATACTGACTATTTGAGTTGGCTTACCTGCGCGTTGCCGTGGAATAACATTCAACACATCCGCTTGAACCGTCTCGAACTCAGTCTTCACTGTGCGCGTTTTAACATCCACATCGACCACAATACTGTTCGGGCGATAGTCTATGATGCCAGCGTATTCTTCATTGAACACCTTGGTAAACAACCCCTTCTTCGAGACAATATCTGCATTAGCATCCAGCACAATCACCTTAGATTTTGGCTTATGGCTTTTAAAGTAATAAGCCACTTGTGCCGCACGCTCATAAGGTCCGGGTGGACAACGATATGGTGCTTTGGGAATACTCATCACGAACACGCCACCATCGGGCATCGCTTCTAATTGTTTACGTAAGTTAACCGTTTGCCAGCCAGCCTTCCATGCATGTGGAATTTGGCTTTGCGCTACAGCGCTTTGCAACATGGGGAGCTCATCGTAAATAAAGTCCACACCCGGCGCGATTATCAGCCTGTCATAACTTAATTCACCACGGAGCATCGTTACTTTTTTGGCGTCAGCATCAATTGCTGTCACGGTATCTTGCACCCACTGAATACCATGTTGTGCCTTCAGAATGTCGTAACCGAAAGTTAAATCATTAATGGTTTTACTGCCACCCAACACCAGATTACTTAATGGGCAAGACACAAACTGTTGATTGGCTTCAACCACAATGACTTCAATTGCGCCTAAACTCCACATACGCAGATACTTCGCGGCAGTCGCACCCGCATAACCACCACCGATTACTACAACACGTCCAATCGGCGGCCGTGTCGCTCTTGCAAAAGCAGGCATGCCAGCACCCAATAAGCTAGCACCTGCCAGACCAGTGCTTGCCAGCTTAATAAAATCACGGCGCTTAATTTGCATGATTCTCTAACAAAGTTTGTGCGGGTAAGGGAATCGCTTTACGTGGCGCTTGTGCTGAAAAATACTCAGCCAAATCGGCAATTTCTTGTATGTTTAAGCCCTTGGCATGCGTCTGCATCACCGTTGCGGCACGCTCGCCTGACTTAAATGCCAGCATTTTTTGCATAAAATCTGCGGAATCTATCCCAGCAAGACCAACTATTTTATTGGGATGATTATTTTGATTATGGTCATTACCACCAGTACCGTGGCAGACCACACACGATGCAGCCAGACTTCTGACATGCACTCGCCTTACAGCATTTACATCTTGAATATTGCCTAGCAGAGCCTCTGCTTTCACCTCGTCGGCAAACACTACCATCGGGCGACTAAGCCCAATGATAGTCAACATCAACAAAAGATGACTGGTCTTTAACAAACCAAATTATCCTGAAGTTTGCTATGTATTACGAGAAAGAACAATTAAATTAGAAACACTTATCTTGGCAACCGTCATCTTTAACACCTAATGACAGCAACAAATTAACCATTTTTGTATTGCCTTGATCACGCATGAAACGTACTACTGAAACATTACCACGCATTTTTTTGTTAATGTCAGCACCTTTAGCAGCCAGATACTTCACCATTTCTTCATTACCATCGTATGCAGCATGAATAAAGGCGGTCCATTTAGTTATAGGATGTGCATAGTTCAAATCAGCACCATGTTCAACAAGGTACTTAACTGCGTCAAACTTATCCTTAGCCGCAGCCATTAAAAGTGGTGACCAAGCAAAATAGCTAACATTCACATCTACGCCACTTTCTACATATTTTTTAATTAGCGGCATGTTACCGTCACCAACTGCACCTGTGAATTCAACAGACTCATCATCTGTAAGTGCTCTTGCGGCCATCGCATTGAACGAAAATCCTAAAACTAATACAGCCAATATCACTCTCATAAATTTCATGCTACTTTTCTCCAAAATCGCTTATTTAAATTTAGAAACAAAATTTTTGTTATATTGCCAACGTACTCTTTCTTACAATTTACATCTCTAGCCAATAAACTTCCTTGCATTGCGGAACATACGCATCCAAGCACTATCTTCAGCCTCGCCACTGGCTTGCCAAGTGTTTTGCACGTTACGAATCACTCGCTCAGGATGTGGCATCATAATACTAAAGCGGCCATCTGTGCTGGTTAATCCTGTAACACCTAACGGCGAACCATTAGGATTGTACGGATAACTTGTCGTTGGTGCTGAGGCATTATCAATAAAGCGCATCGTCACCAATTGCTTAGCCAACACTTCATTGACCGTGTGTTTTGCAGAAAATTCCGCATAACCCTCACCATGTGCAACTGCAATCGGCATTTTGCTGCCAGCCATGCCATTAAAGAACAGTGATGGCGACTCTAAAATCTCCACCATACTTAGTCTGGCTTCAAACTGCTCTGATTTGTTTTTCACAAAATGTGGCCAATGCGCTGCACCTGGAATCAGCTCACGCAAGTTGCTCATCATCTGGCAACCGTTACATACGCCAAGCGCAAAGCTGTCTTGGCGCTCAAAGAAGGCTGAGAACTCATCACGTGCACGTGCGTTGAACAGAATGGATTTAGCCCAGCCTTCACCGGCGCCTAATACGTCACCGTAAGAGAAACCGCCGCAAGCCACAAAACCAGCAAAATCTTTCAGTAAAACACGGCCAGCAATCACATCGCTCATGTGTACGTCATAAGTTGCAAAGCCAGCGCGATCAAAAGAGGCCGCCATTTCCACATGACCATTCACACCTTGCTCACGCAATATCGCCATTTTTGGACGGGCACCCGTAGCAATATAAGGCGCAGCGATATTTTCTTCAGCTGCAAAAGTCAGTTCTGTGAACAAGCCGCGGTTGCTATCATCCAAAATACGGTCATATTCTTGCTGTGCACATTGAGGATTATCACGCAGCTTTTGCATTTGATAAGTCGTTTCAGACCACATGCGATGCAGATTGATACGGGTGTCCGCAAACACAAGTTTGCCGTTTTGTTTGATCTCGATTTGGTTACCTGCGATTACGTCAGCGATTACATGTGCCAGACCGTTAAACTGTTTAGCAATAGCATCTGCATCAGTTGAAACCACTTGAATCACAGCACCCAACTCTTCGTTATACAAAGCACTAACCACATCGCCTTGTAAGCTTGAAATATCAACATTCAAACCACAATGGCCTGCAAATGCCATTTCAACTACGGTTGTGAATAAACCACCGTCAGAACGGTCATGGTAAGCCAGTAGCTTGCCTTCTTTATTCAACTGCTGAATGGTAGTAAAGAAGTGTTTTAACTGTGCAGCATCGTCCACATCTGGTGCCACATTACCCACCGCACCATAGACCTGCGCCAAGCTTGAACCACCCATGCGGTTTTTTCCCGCACCCAAATCAATCAGAATCAACTTGGAGTCAACATTAGTTTGCAGTTGCGGCGTCAATGTTTTACGTACATCTGGTGTCGCTGAAAAGGCTGTGACCACTAGCGAAATCGGTGACGTAACTGCTTTGTTCTCACCGTCATCGTTCCATACCGTTTTCATACTCATGGAGTCTTTACCAACTGGAATACTCACGCCCAGTTGCGGGCAAAGCTCCATACCCACGGCTTTAACGGTTGCAAACAAGGCTGCATCTTCGCCTGCATGACCAGCAGGCGCCATCCAGTTAGCGGATAGTTTCAAATCGCTGATGTCATCAATCAAACAAGCTGCGATATTGGTAATGGATTCACCTATCGCCATACGGCCTGAAGCTGGTGCATTGATAAGTGCCAGCGGTGCCTTTTCACCAATAGCAAACGCTTCGCCACGATAAGTTTCATAACCAACAAGTGTTACCGCCACATCCGCCACTGGCACTTGCCAAGGGCCAACCATCTGCTCACGCGCCACCAAGCCCGTTACAGAGCGGTCGCCAATCGTAATGAGGAAAGTTTTATCTGCAACACCTGGCAGCCTTAACACGCGAGCTGCGGCATCTTTCAAATCAATCTTGCTGGTATCAAATGCTTTCAATTCTCGCGTGGTGCTTTTTACGTCACGCGTCATTTTTGGCGGCTTGCCCAGCAACACGGACATATCCATATCCACTGGTTTGTTGTCAAAATGACTATCCGCCACGGTTAAATGGCGCTCTTCAGTGGCATAACCCACCACAGCAAACGGACAACGCTCGCGCTCACAAATCGCCTTAAAGCGAGGCAAATCTTCTTGTGCAATTGCCATCACATAACGCTCTTGCGCCTCGTTGCTCCACAATTCACGTGGTGACATGCCTGGCTCTTCGTTATGCACATCGCGTAACTGGAACGTTGCGCCTACACCCGCGTCATTCACCAACTCAGGAAACGCATTGGAAATACCACCTGCGCCCACATCATGAATACTTAAAATCGGATTTGCATCACCTAACTGCCAGCAGCGATCAATCACTTCTTGCGCACGGCGCTCTAGCTCAGGGTTACCACGTTGCACTGAGTCAAAGTCCAGATTCTCAACATTGCTACCGGTATCCATACTAGATGCAGCACTACCACCAAGGCCGATCAACATTGCTGGGCCACCTAACTGAATCAGTGCAGCACCTGCTGGAATTGGGTTCTTTTTAGAATGTTTAGCAGAAATATTACCAATACCGCCTGCCAACATGATTGGCTTATGGTAGCCACGCATTTCGTTGCTGGATTCCAATTCAAGCGTACGGAAGTAACCCGCAATATTCGGGCGACCGAACTCATTGCTATATGCCGCGCCACCCAAGGGGCCATCGACCATAATCTGAAAAGGTGAAGCAATGCGGCCTGGCTTGCCGTAGTTGCTTGATTCCCAAGGCTGCGTAAAGTCGGGAATATTCAAGTTTGAAACTGAAAAGCCACTTAAACCCGCTTTAGGTTTAGAGCCGCTACCAGTTGCACCTTCATCACGAATCTCGCCACCTGCGCCAGTAGCCGCACCGGCAAAAGGTGAAATCGCTGTTGGGTGATTATGCGTTTCTACCTTCATCAAATAGTGCATTTCTTCTTCAACAAAACCATACGCGCCATCAGCCGTTGGATAAAAACGTTTGGTGGCAATGCCTGGCTGCCCAGCCACAATAGAAGAGTTATCAGAGTAAGCCACCACAGTGTTACCTGGATTAAGCTTATGCGTATTGCGAATCATGGCGAACAGCGACATATCCTGCACTTGACCATCAATCACCCAATCCGCATTGAAAATTTTATGACGACAATGTTCCGAGTTAGCCTGCGCAAACATCATCAGCTCAACATCAGTTGGATTACGCTGAATTTTAGTGAAGTTATCAAACAGATAATCCACCTCATCCGGTGACAACGCCAAACCCATCTCAGCGTTTGCAGTTACAAGTGCAGCTTTGCCACCTTGCAGAATATCCACGGTACTTAGCGGCGCGGGGCTATCGGTGTGATAAAGCTTTTCCGCATCCGTCAAATCACCAAACACCGCTTCTGTCATGCGATCATGAATCAAAGGCAAAAGCTGTTGACGCTCAGCCTCCGTTAAAGCCTGACCATTTTTGGTTTGCACGTAATAAGCAATACCGCGCTCTACACGCTGCACCTGAGGAATACCGCAATGCTGAACAATGTCCGTAGCCCGTGACGCCCAAGGTGAAATAGTGCCGATTCTAGGCAAGACTAAAAAGTATTCGCCTTGTGGCTCCTCTACTTGCATCGTCGGTCCATAAGTCAGAATCTGCTGAAGCGTATCTTGCTGCGGCGCAGTCAACTCAGCATTCACCCAGCTAAAATGCCAGAACTCAGCGTACAGATGCTGAATGTTCGGGCAAATACCACTCAGGTTCTTTTGGATTTTTTCAATACGGAATTGAGATAAGGCAGCACTGCCGCGTAGGCAAATCATTTGAGGGCGTGTCATGAAAACTCAGCTAAATGTCAACAAATTGTGAAAGCTGAATTCTACCAGATTGACGACTATTAAGCCGCTAATTGCTTATAGCTACGCGCTCCAATTTACGACTAAAACAATAGAAATGTGACTTTAGCCCATCCACTTGCTGTTGTTGCAAACTGAAAAACATAATTATTTCAACCTAATTACCTAACGCACCAAATACTTTCTTCAGCAAATTACTCGCCTGTCCTACCGGGTCTTGGCGGATTGCAGCTTCTTCTTTTGCCATCATCAAATACACGCCATCCAAGGTTTTTTGGGTGATGTATTGTTCAAGATTCGCCTGATCCTTATCCACTAGACCGAACTTGTTTCCCATTTCTGCAAATCGGTTGTATTGCTGGGCAAGCTGTACATTTTCAGTGGCTTTTTTAACAATAGGTAAAAACTTTTCAGCCATTGGTGCTGAGGTAGTCTTTTTAAAGTATTGCGTAGCAGCATCATCACCGCCAGTCAAAATGGCTTTTGCATCTTCCACACTCATTTTCTTCACTGCACTCACCAGCAAGACTTTTGCCTCGGGCACTGCGGCTTCTGCCGCGCGGTTCATTTTTAGCACCAGTTCATCAGCCTGCTTGCCCATGCCAAACATGCGCATGGTTTTTTCGACTTTTTTCAAGGTATCTGGCAATGGAATTTTGACTTCATCATTCCCGAAAAAACCATCCGTCGCGCCAAGCTTACCGACGGCCTTTTCTGCCCCTTGAATCAAGGCAGCCTTCAAACCGCCACTAGCTTCTTTGTTACTTAAGTCGTCCACACTGAGCGCATTGGCATGTGAGGTAAATAACATCAAACTCAAAGCTATCGTTAATAAGCGCATATAAAACTCCTTCAATATTAAATCGCCGCATCATTCAAGCTGAGGATTAAAACAATACGTTACACATAAAAAATCGGCCAAACCAAAGATTGTGTTTGACCGATTTTCATACTAAATGTTACTAGCTATGCAATATACAGCTCACCTAAAGCCTCTGCATATCGCCATTAAAAATGACTATTTAGTGGCCTTGGCTTTAGCATTATATCCAACATGCCAGATGTTATTAGCATAATCACTAATCGCACGGTCACTTGAGAACTTGGCCATATTTGCCACATTCAAAATAGCCATGCGCGTCCACTCATCTTGGTTCTGGTAGGTTTTACCCACTTTATCCTGCGTTTCAATATAGCTTGCATAATCTGCCAGCAACAAATATTGATCGCCGTTAATGAGTAGATTATTCACTATCGCCTGATAACGGTCTGGCTCTTCTACTGAGAAGAAACCGCTGCCAATCATATCCAACACTTGCTTCAACTCTGGATTAGTATCGTAATAATGACGTGGGTTGTAGCCATTAGCCTTTGCCTCAGCTACTTGCGGGGTAGTTAAACCAAAGATGAAGATGTTTTCATCAGAGACTTCCTCTTTAATTTCAACGTTGGCACCATCTAGCGTACCTATCGTCAGTGCGCCATTTAATGCCATTTTCATGTTGCCGGTACCACTTGCCTCAGTACCTGCTGTTGAAATCTGCTCAGATAAATCGCTACCCGGGAATAAAATTTCTGCGGCTGAAACTTCATAATTTGGATAAAACACTACTTTCAGTTGGTCACCTACAGCCAAGTCATCATTGATAATTTCCGCAACGTCATTAATCAGTCGAATAATCTGTTTTGCCATCCAATAGCCTGGCGCTGCTTTCCCGCCAAAAATCACGGTGCGTGGTGTAATGCCTTTTTCGCCACGACGAATGCGATTGTACAAAGTAATCACATGCAGCACATTGAGTAGCTGACGTTTGTATTCATGAATACGCTTGATTTGCACGTCAAACAAGCTATTCGTGTTCAACTTAACGCCAGTCGCTTTTTCGATTTTGGCTGCTAATCTTACTTTATTGGCATGTTTTACTTGTGCAAATGCTTTTCTAAAGTCAGCGTCATCCGCCAATGGTTTAAGCTTTTTAATTTCGCTCAGGTCTTTCTTAAAGCCATTACCAATCGCAGTCTCAATCAAACTGGTCAAAGCTGGGTTCGCTTGGTTCAACCAACGACGCGGCGTAATACCATTGGTGACGTTAGTTAACTTACCCGGATAAATGCGATCAAAGTCAGCAAACAAGGTGGTTTTTAGCAACTCACTATGCAACGCTGCAACACCATTGACGGTATGGCTGCCAACCACAGCCAAATGCGCCATGCGAATGCGACGACCATGCGTTTCATCAATAATCGACACACGACTCAACAAATCTGTTTCACCTGGAAAATGATGATTCACCATGTGTAAGAACTCATGGTTGATACGATAAATAATACCTAAATGACGCGGCAACAAACGTCCAAACAGCTCAACCGACCATGTTTCCAAGGCCTCTGGCATTAACGTGTGATTAGTGTAGGCAAAAATCTTACCCACCAGACTCCAAGCCATTGCCCAAGACAAATGATGTTCATCAACCAATTGATACATCATTTCAGCCACGCCAATTGATGGGTGCGTATCGTTGAGTTGAATCGCCACTTTTTCTGGCAGTAACTTCCAATCATCTTCTGATTTGATTTTATGTTCGGCAAGAAAGCGGCGCAAGATGTCTTGAATAGAAGCTGACACAAAGAAGTATTGCTGTTTCAGGCGTAACTCTTTACCCAGCACTGAAGCGTCATTTGGATACAACACTTTGGAAATGTTTTCAGTGCCATCGCGCTCTTCAACTGCACGCTCGTAATTACCATCATTAAAATGGCTCAAATCAAATTCACGTGCCGCCTTAGCAGACCATAAACGTAGATTATTCACAGTTTCAGTACCATAGCCCGGCACTGGCATATCGTAAGCCATTGCCAGCACATGCTCAGCATTGACCCAATGCTGACCAGTGCAACCGTGATCCATTGGAAACTCAACTACATTTCCGTAGAATTTAATGACGTAAGTGACCTCTGGGCGCTGAAACTCCCATATATTTTGATAGCGAAGCCAATTATCCGGATTCTCAATCTGCTGCCCATTTTCAATAGTTTGTTTAAACATACCGTATTCATAGCGAATACCATAGCCAGTTGCCGGAATATCCATCGTTGCCATTGAGTCAAGAAAACATGCGGCAAGACGACCTAGGCCACCATTACCGAGCGCAGCGTCAGTCTCCATCTCTACGGTATTTTCAAGGTTCTGACCCAGTGCATCCAAACCTGCCTTTAACTCATCTTTAATGCCTAAGTTCAGCGCTGCATTACTCAGCATGCGGCCGATTAAAAACTCCAAAGATAAGTAATAAACACGTTTAGGGTCATTTTTATAATAAGACTCAGCCGTTTTAATCCAGCGCTCAACCACGTGATCACGCACTGTGTAGCTCGAGGCTTCATACCAGTCTCTAGGCGTTGTAGCATTAACCGTCTTAAAGCTGGAGTACATTAAGTGATTTTGTAATGCCTGCTCAATTGATGGTAGTTTTGGAGTTGTACTCGCCTTGGATTTGGCGGATTTCTTCGGTTTTGTTTCCGAAGTTACTGCGGCTTTAACGTTTGGTTTAACCGCGGCTTTCACTGGGACAGTCATATATATAGCTTCTTTTGTGAATGGAGATGACTAATTCTAGCCTTTATTTATGACAAAAACACAGGAAAATCAGCATTTAAAAAAATTCCAAGTAAAAAGGGAAAAAACCCGCCAAGCTTGCACTCAGCGGGTCATTTTTGATTTATGCTTATAGAATTAAAGATTAGCTAATCAGGCTATTCATACGCTTCACGAAGCTGGCAGGATCATCCAGCGTACCACCTTCTGCTAACAAAGCTTGATCGAATAGCACGTGTGCGAGATCGCCAAACAAACCCTCTGCAGTTTCACCCTCAAGACGCTTTACCAATTTATGTGTTGGATTAATTTCCAGAATAGGTTTGGTTTCCGGCGTATTCTGACCCGCAGCTTTCAGCATACGCGCCAAATTACCAGATAAATCCTGCTCATCACTCACCAAGCATGCAGGTGAGTCTGTTAATCGATGCGTCACACGTACGTCTTTTACCTGATCACCCAAGGTTTGCTTGATTCTTTCTACGAGTGATTTTGTTTCTTCTTCGATTTTCTTTTGGATTTCTTTTTCAGTATCAGACTCCAACTTACCTAAATCCAAGTCACCTTTGGCAATAGACTGTAGTTTTTTACCTTCAAACTCTGTCAAGCTGCCAAGCAACCATTCATCCACACGGTCAGACATCAGCAACACTTCAATACCTTTTTTGCGGAAAATCTCCAAATGCGGGCTGTGCTGCGCTGCAGCAAAACTATCTGCAGTAATGTAATAAATCACATCTTGCTCAGGCTGCATACGTGCAATGTAGTCTTTGAAAGAAACCTCTTGCACATCTGTGTCTGCCTTGGTTGAAGCAAAGCGCAACAATGCGGCAATTTTTTCTTTATTGGCAAAATCTTCACCCGGACCTTCTTTTAATACACGACCAAACTCTTTATAGAACTTAGCGTAGTCTTCAGGCTTGTTTTCGGCCATATCTTCCAACACACCTAAGACCTTTTTAACTGAACCCGCTTTGATTGCCTCAACATCACGGCTGGATTGCAAAATCTCGCGTGAAACGTTGAGTGGTAAATCTGAAGTATCAATCACACCTCGTACAAAGCGCAGGTATTGCGGCATCAACTTTTCTGCGTCTTCCATAATAAATACGCGTTTCACATACAGCTTGATGCCATGGCGACGTTCACGATCATATAAATCAAACGGCGCTTTGCTTGGAATATAAAGCAATGAGATATATTCCTGCTTACCTTCTACACGACTATGGGTATGTGCTAATGGATTTTCAAAATCATGAGAAACGTGTTTGTAAAACTCTTGGTACTCTTCTTCAGTAATGTCGTTTTTATTGCGCGCCCATAAAGCAGAGGCTTTATTCACGGTTTCATCTTCATCAGTCGGCACTTCAGCGCCATCTTTCCACTCACTCTTTTTCATCACAATTGGCAAAGTGATGTGATCTGAATATTTACGAATAATGGTTTTAAGCTTCCAGTCGCTTAAAAATTCATCTTCGCCGTCACGTAAGTGCAACACAATGTCTGTACCGCGGCTAGTTTTATCTGCGGCTTCCAGCGTGTAATCGCCCTCGCCTGCTGACACCCAGCGCACAGCTTCAGTTGCACCTGCACGACGGGTAGTTAATGTCACTTTGTCAGCAATAATAAATGCTGAATAAAAGCCTACGCCAAACTGACCGATTAAATTAGCGTCTTTCGCTTGATCGCCAGTTAGGGCATTAAAAAATTCTTTGGTGCCCGATTTTGCAATCGTACCAATATGAGAAATCACTTCATCACGACTCATACCGATACCGTTGTCTGAGATCGTCACGGTGCGCGCTTCTTTATCAAAAGCGATGCGGATTTTCAGCTCACTATCGTTTTCATAGAGTGCGCCATTTGCCAACGCTTCAAAGCGTAGCTTATCTGCAGCATCAGAGGCATTTGAAATCAATTCACGCAACACAATTTCTTTATTGCTATATAGCGAATGAATCATCAGTTGCAGAAGTTGTTTTACTTCTGCCTGAAAGGCCATTTTTTCTGGTTGTGCGCTAGTTGTTGCTACCATTTTTCTTAACTCCTGATATTGATTAAATACTTAACTGTTAATTAGGCTTTGTCATCAAACTTTCAAGAGACTACTGCAAAATAGAAACAATAATATTGTTTCAATAAAGTTATAATCGAAGCTAAAGTTAAAAAACTGGTTTTGCCATAAACATTGAGTATCAAGATATAGTGGATCAAATTCGTGATAGAAAACAACACAAGCAACGCTCCCGCAGACAAAGCGCTTCTAGCCGCCATTGACTTAGGTTCAAATAGCTTTCGGCTAGAAATTGGTCGACTGGACAGCGGACATATCCAGCGCATTGAGTACCTCAAAGAAGCGGTAAGACAAGGTGGCGACTTAGATGAAGATCGCAATTTAACGCCTGAAGCCATGGAGCGCGGCATACGTTGTCTAGCCAGATTTGGCGAACGTCTTCAGGGCTTTGATACATCACATGTCCGAGCCGTGGCAACCCAAACTCTACGTGAGGCAAATAATCGAGATGTATTCCTCAAACTAGCAAAAAAAGCACTCGGCTTTGACGTCGAAGTCATTTCAGGTGTTGAAGAGGCTCGCCTGATTTATCAAGGTGTCAGCCGTTTTTTACCGCAATCCGATGATAGGCGCTTAGTCATTGATATTGGTGGTCGATCTACTGAATTTATATTAGGCCAAGGCTTTAAATCACACCATACTGCCTCTTTACATGTGGGCTCTGTCGCTTGGTCAATCAAACACTTTGGCTCAGGAGAGCTGTCTGAGAAAGCATTTGAACGTGCAGAAATTGCCGCAGAATCTATTTTCGACACGCTGGGATCTACCTTTAACAGTAAGCAATGGGATGTTGCCTACGGTGCGTCTGGCACAGTCGGTGCTGTTGCGGACGTCTTGGTGCAATATGGCAGACCAGTTGATACCATCACCAGAGAGGGTCTGTATTGGTTGCGTGACGAACTACTACGTTCAAAGCATGTAGACAAACTGCGCTTACTCGGCCTGAAAGAAGATCGTAAACCTGTCATCGCTGGCGGCTTATCCATACTGCTAGGCATTTTTGATTTCTTGAAAATTGAGTCTTTAAATGTCGCAAAAGGCGCATTAAGACATGGTGTGCTATACGATATGCTTGCACACGAACATGACATGCTGGACTTAAGAAATGCCTCAGTACAACGCTTGGCGCGCAAATTTGATGTCGATGAGAAGCACGCAAAAACAGTGGCTGAAGTTGCAGTAAAATTATTTGATAAAATAAGTGAAGATACGACCTTTGCTATTGGCGAACAACAAGCGCATGCGCGAAAACTGCACTGGGCTGGACTATTGCACGAAATCGGCTGCGCAGTTTCACCTATTGATGCACACTTACATGGTGCCTACATACTTGAGCACACTGACCCTCCAGGCTTTGCTCAAAGCGAACTACGCTGCCTAAGCCAATTAATTTTAGGGTACAAAGCAAAACTCAAAAAACTAGATGCAGACTTCTCAAACCGTATTTTTGTCATGCAGCTCATCTGCTTACGCTTGGCAGTTATTTTATGTCACGCCCGCCTCATGCCTAACCTACGCGGCATTCAACTTAATCAATACAACAACACAATAAAGCTTAGCCTGCCAAAAACCTGGCCTGAAAAATACCCGCAATCCTATTATTTGCTAGGTGAAGAAACGCTAGCCTGGTCGAAAACCAACTGGTTATTTGAAGTAACAACAAGTACTTAGCCGCTCCTATATTTTTGCAAATCGGCATTGCATTTCAAAATAAACGGTATAAACTATTTATACCGTTTATTAAAAGGAGAACATCATGTCAAAAATTAACCCACTTCAAGCTGAAGCACTAAAAGCACCTGTTGCAGCAACTACACCTGCAAAAGCAGCACCTAACAAGCCTGCAACCGCCAAACCCATTGTAAAAAAAACAACTACAAGTCCAGCTAAACCAGCCGCAGCTAAAGCCTCCCCAACAAAGGTAGTTAAAGCAAAAGTAGAAAAGCCAATCAAAGAAAAAACACCAAAATTAAAAATGGAACGTGACAGCTTCACTATGCCCAAAACAGAATATGCTCAATTCTCTGTATTAAAAGAGCGTTTAGTTAAACTTGGACAGCCTGCGAAGAAGAGTGAACTACTACGTGCGGGCATTATGCAACTCACGGCGATGACAGATGCCGCATTGAAGGCAGCCATGAGTAAAGTACCGACGATTAAAACTGGCCGACCAAAAAATAAATAATTTTAACGGTCAATAATGTGGAAGTTGCACTGTGTATAAGTAAGTTTGCAGTGCTCCGTTAACAAGCCTCTGGCGCAACCACCACACTGCGCCTTTTTTTACAACACAAGTAGCCTCGTCAATACCAAGTAGCCGTGTAATTAACAATCCAAGACTTGGTTGATGCCCAACGATGAGTATCGTTTTACTTGAATCATCATTGACTAATTTCTGAGCCATTTCATCGAAACCACTCTCAATACTCAAAAAATCCACTACGCTCACATCCAGTCGAGCCTGACGCCGATCATTTGCAGTATTCACACACTGTAAAGCAGCCACCGTTTCTAGACAGCGACGAGCTGGACTACATAAAACTTCCGTATTCACAGGTAAATTCTTGTGCAACCACTTAGCCATTTTTAATGCATCTTTACGACCACGCTTGGTTAATGCACGATCAGTATCTTGACCAGTGTTACTTTCCACTTCTGCTTCAGCATGCCGCCATAAAATTAAATTCGCCACGAAGTTTCCAATCAATAATGACTCATCTGCCCATGCTAATAATCCGCATACTTTTGAATGAGATATTGTTGCATACTAAAGTCTGCCTCTTGTGCATTCACTTTTACATTAGATGTCTGCTGAACACATAGACTATAGGTTCCATCCGCATTAAGTATCCACGCATCTTTATTGTCAGCTAGACTCATGAGGCAACACTCACTCAAAATCCGCTCACGGTTTTTGGCATCAACAATCGGCCATGCAATTTCAACGCGGCGCATCATATTTCGGTTCATCCAGTCTGCGCTTGAAAGCCACATCGTCTCTACATGATCCACATTAAAATAAAAAACTCGAGAGTGCTCTAATAACCTACCAATAATTGAGCGAACACGGATACGTCCATCCAAACCAGGTGCGTTAATTGGCAATATACAGGCACCTCGCACAATCAAATCAACCTCCACACCAGCTCGACCAGCATCAACCAATGCTACAACCAAGGCTTCATCAGTGAGCGCATTCATCTTAACAATTATGTGTGCAGACTTACCCATTTTCGCGATTAGTTCAGCTGACTTAATTTTTGCAAGTAATTGCCGATGCAAATTAAATGGAGCAACAAGCAGCTTCTGTAAACGCGGCAATTTCACTTGACTAGCAATATGCCTAAACAAATGCTCCATATCACGCGTAATCTTTGGATCCGCCGTTAACATACTTACGTCAGTGTAAAGTCGTGCCGTTCTAGGGTTGTAATTGCCCGTAGAAACATGCCCATAATGCTTGATATGCCGGCCTTCGCGTCGCATTACCAGTAGCATTTTAGCGTGTGTTTTAAGGCCAACCACACCATATACTACTTGTGCGCCCACTGACTCCAAGTCTTCTGCCCAGTTAATATTAGCCTCTTCATCAAATCTGGCTTTAAGCTCCACAACCGCCATCACTTCTTTGCCACGTCGCACAGCCTCTTGCAACAACTTGAGCATACGCGAGTCAGATCCGGTACGATAAATAGTTTGTTGTATCGATAACACATCGGGATCATTCACAGCTTCACGCAAGAAGTCGATTACCGACTCAAAGCTTTCATATGGCTGATGAATTAGAATATCCTGTTGCTTTAACTGCATAAAAAATGATTGGTTCGGTACTAATTGCCGACTGACTTTAGGCTCAAAAGGCTTGAATTTCAAATGCTTACCTTCTGCCATATCCGCTAATTGCATTAGACGCGCCAAATTGACAGGTCCATGTACGCGATATAATGATTGTTTTGGTAAATCAAACTGTTGCAATAAAAACTTTGCCAGTGACTCATCGCAACCTTGCGACACTTCCAAGCGAACGGCATCGCCGAAATTACGTTGCACAAGCCCTTTTCTTAAAGCCGTACGTAAATTTTTCACATCGTCTTCATCAACAGCTAAATCAGAATGGCGTGTAACCCTGAATTGAGCAAAGTTAAGCACTTGACGTCCTGTAAATAGGCTTGTCAAATGCGCCCGAATAATACTGGATAAGGAAACAAATTTTTGTTCTTTATTACTCAAATTTTTGGGCAGCTGAATCAGACGAGACAAAACTCTTGGCACTCGAACAATAGCAATATTATTCGCACGACCAAAAGCATCATTACCACCTAAAGACACGATAAAGTTAAGTGATTTGTTCGCAACTTGTGGGAATGGATGGGATGGATCAAGCGCAATGGGCACCAACAACGGACGAACCTCCGCCTCGAAATAGCGCGCCACCCATCGCCTTTGCTCTGGAGTACGATCGCCATGCGACACCAAATGAACACCTTGAGCAGCCAACGCAGGCATCAGTTCCGCATTGAAGATATTGTATTGTTTTTCAACTAGGGCATGAGATACAGCAGCAATCGTTTGATAACTTTCTACATTAATCTCACTTTTTCGCTCATCATCACGCATTGCATCTACATGCGGCGCAGCGCGCACCTCAAAAAACTCATCAAGATTAGATGAAACGATACAAAGATAGCGCAATCGTTCCAAAAGCGGGTAATCTGGATTTTTTGCCAGACTTAATACTCGTTCGTTAAATGCCAGAATACTGGTATCACGATTAAGCAAGTCTAATGGTGGATAGGTTGAACGCATAGTATCTTTAATATTTTATGTACCTGAATATTATGCGCGAATCATGACAATTTGATGAAATTATAATGAAAAAAACTGCGAATCTAGCGTTGCTTAAGAATATGCAGAAATAGTGCCAGACATTATTGGAATAAATTAAGAACTAACTTGATGTACATTTTGGCTTCTCAGATTAAACCTGAGAAACAATGAAAGCAATTATGCTGTAAGTGTAGGACGTGAAGATGACGATGGCTTTGCTTGACCATCACGACCATAGACCGATCCTGCACTGGAAGCCCCTTGCAAGTGATTCAACAATTGCTGGTTACGATTAAAATGTTTATTAATCAGCATGCCATTAAGGCGATTCATTTCTTTAGCTTGATTCAATGTTAATTGAAAGTCAGACCAAGCCCGATCCAAAGCGGGTACTGATGCATGCTTAAGCCAAGCCTGCATACCTGCTTCAGTTGGCTCAAATCCATTTGCAGCTAAGAGATCATAGCGACTTTTTGCAGTCAGACTTATACTCTCAAGCAATACTGACTTTTCTTCCAACAAACCCTCTATTGCATCCATATCAATCATGACCAATTTAGATTGTTCACGCGATAGTAATGCTAGCAGCTCATTCACTAGCTTCGCATCTTGTTCAAAAGAGATTGATATTGCCATGTTTACCTAGCAGCCAATAAATCCCGAACAGTTTCAATCAAACCATTAGCTACTTTTTCAGAGTCCACTTTAAACTCACCTTTTGAAATAGCTGATTTAATTGCATCAACCTTTGCTGTATCAAATACTTTGCTTGTTGCCACCTTAGCTTCTAATGACTGCAGCTGCGTAGACCTAGCAGACAAAGTAACATTTCCAGCCAGATTAGCATCAACTTGAGATTTTTCAGCCTTATTACTAACAGCAGATTCGGATTTAGCAGAAACGGTTTTCTCACTACCAGCCTTATCAAGACCAAGCCCCGGAGAACCTTTACCTAACTCATTAATTTTCATGGTTTTTATATTCCTTTTCGCCAATTTAACACATTACACGATTCTATGATGCTTATATCGGCAGAGTTTAAGCGAACTTTAATGCTATTTTAAGTATTTATATTATTACGGTTACACATGAAAATCCATTAACCAACGCATATTAAAATCCCACATCAACTTGACCACCTGCTCTTGCAATTCCAGAAATAAGTTGTCCGCTAGAAACTCTCACTTGCACAACCTGACCCTCACTTGCATTGGCCATGGCCTGACCTTCAGCTGCAACAGTAAAGCCCTGACCAACAGATGTGACCATCACAGTTTGCCCTCGCTGTACCGCTGGGGGCATTTTTAACATATCCTGCCGAAGCACCGTTCCAGCTGTCATTGAGATATTTACGATACGCCCAATCGCCTGATCAACATCTGTAAACACACCCGCTGGCAACTGCGTTAAATCGCCATTTTCAAAAAGCACATCCTGACTAGTCACAATACTGCCTTGCGATAAAGGCGTAGCAGCCACCAAATATTTAGCAGCCACATTCACACTTGCCTGCACATAAATAGTCCAAGCACTAGGCCCATCACAACGCACACCGACGCTAGTCTTGCCCCATGCGCGACTCCCGGCTGGCAAAAACACCTGAGGATTCGCACATGAGGTCAACCTCAGATTAGGATCTATTGCACCAGCACGCACACTTACTTTACCAGGATAGCCTATAGTTTGAGTTTCCAAAAAATCTGTGACTTTAGCTCTAAGTACAGTAAGATTCTGCTTAGTCGGTTGAGTAGCAACACTTACCATCGGCTCTACAGTCGCAGCAAAAGAAATCGCGGTCGACAATACACTAAATAACATCAGCGTTATTCGCCCAGCATTTAGATACACCATTTTGGCAATGCAATTCATATTGAATTCAAGTTTAAATGACAAAATTTCATGATTGATTCTACGGCGGCATCTGTATAGCAAAACAAAGAAAAGGACAAGGTTTACCCTTTTGCTTAATTAATTGATACATACCACTTAAACATAAAATTACATACGTAAGTATAGAAAGGAAGAGTGCCGTTAAATTTGAGTTAACTTTCAGCAAGTGCACTTAAACTTTAAAAGTATTGCCTGCAAGAAAAAAGGAGAATATGTGTTGAATAAATTAGACGCGGCTTTGAGCTTTTACCAAAACGCACTAAGGGTACGCGGTCAACGCCAAGAACTCATTGCGGCCAATATCGCCAATGCAGATACTCCAAACTATAAAGCGCGCGACATCAACTTTAAGGCTGCGATGCAAAATGCATTAGCTAGTGCGACTACAGGTACAGATAGCGACTCATTCAAGGCCGCGCAGTCTGTTGCAAAAACGTCGGCCCTTCATTTAGACGGCTTAGGTTCAAACACCTCATCAACCAGCAATGTTTCAAGTGAAACAATGTTTCGCCCATTAATTCAAGGAAGTGTAGATGGTAACACTGTGGATATGGATGTTGAGCGCAATCAATTCGCCGACAACGCAGTTCGCTATGAAGCCAGCATTACAATGTTAAACGGTCAACTCAAACAGCTGATGTCAGCACTTCAAAGTCAATAATATTTTTATTATCGACTTTAAAACTTAGGAGCAAACTTACATATGTCTCTATTCAATGTGTTCAATATTTCAGGCTCAGCAATGAGTGCGCAAGCACAACGACTAAACGCAGTAGCCAGTAATCTAGCCAATGCCGACAGCGCAACCAGCGCTAATGGCACGCCTTATAAAGCAAAGCAAGTCGTATTTAGCGCGACACCTACAGCCTCTCCAGATGCCAGCGGCGTTAAGGTGCTGAAAGTAGTTGAAGATGCGTCCCCACCAAGAATGGTTTACGACCCAAAGAGCCCCCTTGCAAATGATAAAGGCTACGTGTCCATGCCGAATGTAAACGTAACAGAGGAAATGGTAAATATGATTTCCGCCTCTCGCGCATACCAGAACAATGTAGAAACAATGAATGCAGCTAAAACCATGCTACTTAAGACGCTAACCATTGGTCAAGGTTAGAAAGAGTCGGTGATCTAGATATACATTCAAACAGCACTCAGATGACTATCAACAAACCTTATATATGGCCTAAACGCTAACGGGAATGTAATAAAGGAAATAACAATGAGCACAGTACAAAGCACCTCCAACACACCATCACAAACATTGTTAGATAGCGTGAATGGCACCAAAAGCACAGTGACCAATAGCGTAACTCAAGCGCAAGATAGGTTTATGAAACTGTTAGTTGAGCAAATGAAAAATCAAGACCCACTCAACCCAATGGATAACGCCCAAGTAACAAGTCAGATGGCTCAATTATCTACGGTTACGGGCATTGATAAACTAAACTCAACATTAGAGTCATTAATCGCCAGCGTACAAACCGGACAGTCCTATCAAGCATCAAGCATGATTGGTCATAACGTACTAGTGTCAGGCGACCAAGTTGATACTAGTGGTAGTGGCGGGTATTTTGGCGTAGACCTGCCATCAGGTGCAGACAAGCTATCTATCACAATTAAAGATAGCATCGGCAATACAGTCAGAACAGTGTCTCTCGGCGGGCAGCCTGCTGGCTCAACACCACTACATTGGGATGGCCTAACTGACAATGGATCGGTAGCTCCAACAGGCACTTATACTTTTGAGATAAGTTCGACATTAGCGGGCAATAGCAGCGCCGCTACCGGTTTGAGCTACGCTCAAGTGACTAGCATATCAAACAGTTCCGCAGGACTTAAACTGAACTTGAGTAATGCTACAACAGCTAACACAAGCGATGTAAGAGAAATTTTTTAGACGACCTAAAACCGTCCATTTTTAGTTATACCGTCAATATATTAGATTCAACTAGGGGAACAGCATGAGCTTTCAACAGGGATTAAGTGGTCTTAATGCAGCGTCTAAACAGCTAGAAGTTATCGGCAATAACGTTGCCAATGCAAATACTGTAGGTTTTAAACAAGCGCGTGCGGAATTCGCAGACGTATATGCAAACTCCCTCTCCGGCGGCGGCGGCGCACAAATTGGTATCGGTACAAAATTAAGCAATGTCGCGCAACAGTTTACACAAGGTAACGTGACCAGTACCAGCAACTCCTTGGATCTAGCCATCAATGGCGGCGGATTCTTCCGCATGAGCACTGGCGGCGTTATTACCTACTCACGTAACGGCCAATTCCAGATGGATAAGCTTGGTTATATCGTAGATGCTTCAGGCAAACGCCTGACTGGCTATATCGCCGACACAGCTGGCGCGATACAAAAAGGCTCTCCAGTTGACCTAAACATTAATACTGCTGATTTACAACCAGCAACTACATCAGCAGTAGTAGGTTTGGTTAATCTGGATTCTCGAAAAACTGCGCTAGACCCCGCAAAATTCGACCCAACTGACCCGACTACGTATTCCGACTCGACTGCGATTACGCTGTACGACAGCTTAGGTAATGCGCATACAATGCAAACCTTTTTTCTAAGACATCCAACTGCAGCTGAAGCTGCCGCACAACAAGCCACTGTAACAGCTATGCCGTCATCAACCCCAGCAGAAGTAGCAGCAAAAGCTGCCGCTCAAGTAATCGCCACAGCCATGACAGCAGCAGCTTCTCCAGGCGCAAATACGCGCTGGAGCGTATACACCAGTGTTGATGGAAAGCCTACGACTTATACGCCACCAGCAACACCGATAACAACCGCTGAGCTAGACTTCAACGGCACGGGGATCTCGCCAACAGTCACACCTACGACAATAGACCCGAAAACAGGCTTGCCTTTAGTCACTTTCTCACCAATTACAGGTGCAACAACTCCACTCTCCTTAACTTTGGACTACTCTAAGAGCACACAATTCGGATCGAGCTTTAGTATCAACAGCTTATCTCAAAATGGCTACACCTCTGGCAGGTTGGCTGGCTTTAATACTGGTGCAGATGGTACGATTATTGGCCGATACAGCAATGGCCAATCAAAAAATCTAGGGCAAGTCGTGTTAGCTAACTTTGTTAACCCGAATGGTCTGCAATCCTTAGGGGGTAATGCATGGGCAGAAAGTGCAACCTCTGGCGCACCTCTCGTTGGCGTACCTAGCACAGGCTCATTAGGCGTATTGCAAGCTTCCGCAGTTGAAGACTCTAATACCGACTTAACTGCTGAACTAGTCAATATGATTACAGCGCAACGTTTTTATCAAGCCAACGCCCAAACCATTAAAACGCAAGATCAAGTTTTACAAACGTTAGTTAATCTACGTTAAAGCTGCTGAAAGTAGATAAAGGAATCTCGCTATGGATCGCATGATTTACACCGCCATGACAGGGGCTAAGCACATACTCGAACAGCAGGCGACAACATCACACAATTTAGCTAATGCAACCTCAACGGGATTTAAGGCTCAAGTGGATTCGTTTCGTGCAGTGCCCGTCATAAGCACAGGCATGCCAACACGTGCATTTGTTGTTGACGCTACTGTGGGTGCAGACTTCAATCCTGGCGCGATCCAACACACCAATCGTGACTTGGACGTTGCTGTGCAAGGCAAAGGTTGGCTTACTGTTCAACGAGCAGATGGTTCTGAGGGATATACTCGCAATGGCTCACTTAAAGTTAGTGAGAATGGCATTCTACAGACTGCGTCAGGCCTAACCGTAATGGGAGATGGAGGCCCTATCAGCATTCCACCAGACGTGGCAGTCTCTATAGGCAAAGATGGTACGATATCTTCGGTTTCAAACAACACGTTACCTGGACCAGCAAACACGATAGGTAGACTGAAATTAGTCAATCCAGCAGAAAGCAATCTGGTTCGTGCCGAAGATGGATTATTCAATACAAAAGATGGTAAGTCTGCAGTGGCCGATGCCAACGTAAATGTAGTTGGTGGCGCCTTGGAAAGTAGTAATGTCAATGTAATAGATGCCATGGTGACTATGATCAGCTTGGCTAGACAATTTGAAACACAAATGAAACTGGTACAAAATGCTGAGAACAATGCTAGCAAGGCAAGTCAAATCTTAACTGTAAGTTAACCTAGCACAAGCTACTATAAAACTTAACGAGCCCCTACAGCACAACTAAACATTTAAAAATTAAGTATTAAAACCACACAGACTAAAAGTTAACGATCAGCAAGCTCTTGACTAGCATTCAGCTAGCAGCTGATTTTTGAAAGGAAATAAAATGATACGCTCACTATGGATTTCAAAAACTGGCTTAGATGCTCAGCAAACACAAATGGATGTTATTGCCAACAACTTGGCAAACGTTAGCACCAATGGCTTTAAACGACAACGCGCAGTATTTGAAGATTTACTCTATCAAAACATTCGCCAACCTGGAGCGCAATCCTCACAGCAAACACAATTACCTTCGGGCTTGCAACTTGGCACAGGGGTAAGGCCTGTCGCTACAGAGCGTATCTTTAGTCAGGGAAATTTACAACAAACCAGCAACGATAAAGATGTCGCCATTAATGGGGCTGGATTTTTTCAAGTATTGTTACCAGACGGCACAACGGCCTACACTCGGGATGGTTCTTTCCAAGTGGATAGTCAAGGCCAGCTTGTAACTTCTAGCGGATTCCCTGTACAGCCAGCCATCACAATTCCAGCGAATGCTCAAAGCATCACTATCGGCCGTGATGGCACAGTTTCCATCACGCTAGCAGGAACTGCGGCAGCCACTCAAATTGGCTCTCTACAATTGGCGACATTTATCAATCCGGCCGGTTTAGAGGGTAAAGGCGAAAACTTGTTTGTAGAAACGGCTGCTTCAGGCAATGCAAACACCAACGCCCCAGGTTCCAACGGTGCAGGCCTATTAACGCAAGGTTTTGTCGAAACATCAAATGTGAATGTTGTTGAAGAGTTAGTCAACATGATACAAACTCAACGTGCCTATGAAATTAACAGTAAAGCAATTACGACTTCTGATCAGATGTTACAAAAACTGACGCAGATGTAATTGGACGACCCATTGCCTAATAAATAAATCACTGATGCGCACATTTACATTCCACAACAAACCAACAAATATCAACCTGAGCAGTTATGAGGTTTCATTGCGCAACTATTTCAGTTATATTCTTTTTAGTTTTTTCTTACTATTAAACGCCTGCGCCATAACGCCAGACACCATCGTTAAAAAGCCCACAACAGCTAGACCGCATGAAGCTCCAGCGGTTGCTGCGAGTAGTGGTGCTATTTTTAACGCACAAGCTTTCCACCCGATGTTTGAGGATAGGCGCCCCCGTTATGTCGGCGACATTGTCACAATAAATATTACAGAGAATACCAGTGCCACCAAAGCAGGTGGCAGCTCTGGCAATAAGGATGGTAAAGCTGACTTTACAACAAATGCATCGATTAAAAGTAATGTACCAATTGTTGGCGGCATCGCATCAAAACTACCATTTGGAAACTTATCCACATTTTCAGCAAACTCAGCAAACTCATTTGCTGACAAAGCCGCAGAAAATGCAAGCAACGTGTTTACTGGCTCAATTACAACAACTGTGACTGAAGTTTTACCAAATGGTAACCTAGTTGTCAGTGGCGACAAACAAGTATCCTTTGACAAAGGCACTGAGTTTGTCCGCTTCTCAGGGGTCGTTAACCCCGACACGATTACGCAGGGCAACTTCGTTACCTCCAACAAGGTTGCTGATGCTCGCATTGAATATAGAACCAATAGCAAAATTGATGCAGCTGCAATCTCTTCAATATTTGCGCGCTTCTTCTTGAGTATAAGTCCGTGGTAAAAATTGAAATAATGCATAACCTCTTAAACACCAATATACCAAGCAACGTCAAAAACTGGCTTGTTAAGACATGCCTACTAATTTTGGGTGGCATAACCTTAATACAACCCGCCTATGCAGAAAGACTAAAAGACCTTGCATCAATACAAGGCGTCCGGAGCAACCAACTCATTGGCTACGGCTTAGTAGTTGGCCTTGATGGTACAGGCGACCAAACTACACAAACACCATTCACCGTTCAAAGTATCATTAGCATGATGCAGCAAATGGGAGTAAGTTTGCCACCAGGTACTAGTTTGCAACTGAAAAACGTAGCTGCGGTCATGGTTACCAGCAGCTTACCAGCCTTTGCTCAACCCGGACAGACCATAGACATCACTGTCTCATCCATGGGTAATGCAAAAAGTTTACGTGGCGGCACTTTACTAATGACGCCACTGAAAGGTGCTGATGGCCAAATTTATGCAATGGCTCAAGGCAATTTGGTTGTTGGTGGAGTTGGCGCTGCAGCTAACGGCGCTCAGGCACAAATCAATCATCTTAGCGTTGGCCGCATTTCATCAGGAGCGACTGTTGAAAGAGCTATTCCAAGCAGCATAGGCCTGACAGACAACGTTATATTAGAGTTAAAAGAGTCAGACTTCTCTACCGCCACTATAGTGGTAGATGCGATTAACCGCCGTTTTGGACAAAATACAGCTTTCGCGCAAGATGGTCGTGTAATTCGTGTACTGCCGCCGATCAATAGCAGTCGCGTTGCATTTCTTGCGGCATTAGAATCCATCAACATCTCTCCATCTGCAACCACTGCCAAAGTCATTATCAATGCACGTACAGGGTCTGTAGTCATGAATCAAGCCGTTACACTAGAAAGCTGCGCAGTATCACATGGCAACTTAACAGTTGTGATTAGCACCACTCCCGTCATTAGCCAGCCAGGGGCATTATCAACAGGTCAAACTGTAGCCGCAGCACGCTCACAAATTGAAATATCTAAAGAACCAGGTAAAGTTGTACAGTTAAATAGTGGCGCAAATCTTTCCGACGTAGTTAAAGCCCTCAATGCTATTGGTGCTTCACCACAAGATTTGCTTGCAATATTGCAAGCAATGAAGTCTGCAGGCTCACTGCGTGCAGATTTGGAGGTTATTTAACATGGTCAATGGAGCAGACCTCTCGGGAAAGATTGCCTTTGATGCAAATAGCCTAAATAATCTTAAACAAGCAGCAAAAGAAAACTCCCCAGAAGCGATTAAAGGCGTAGCCAAGCAATTTGAAGCCATATTCATGAATATGATGCTAAAAAGCATGCGTGACGCCACTCCGCATGAGAATCCATTTGATAGCGAGCAAAGCCGCACATTTACTTCAATGCTAGATCAGCAACTAAGCAGCAATTTAGCCAACAAAGGTCTAGGTCTTGCAGACATACTTGCCAAGCAACTCAGCCACAATGGTTATGGAAGTGCTAGCGATTTACAACAAGCTGTTTCAGATGATAAACCTATCCCTGAACAGAGTGACCCATTGAGTCAAAACTCATTGATAAACCCCTACACGCCAAATCTAACAAACGCGCTTCAGCAAAAAATTATGTCTGGCGCGACAGGTTTATCTACGAATAGACTACTAAACCCTAAGTCCACCAACGACAACGCTACTGACTTCCAAAACCGGATGTCGCAGCATGCTGAAGAAGCCAGTCGCGCCACAGGTATACCAGCTCACTTAATGTTAGGTCAGGCTGCACTAGAAAGTGGCTGGGGTAAACATGAGATTAAAGGTGCTGATGGCATGCCTAGCAACAATCTATTTGGCATTAAAGCCTCAGGGAACTGGGATGGCAAAGTTGTCGAAGCTACAACAACTGAATATATCAATGGTGTTAAACAAAAACGCATAGAAAAGTTTCGCGCCTATGACAATTACGCCGACTCATTCAAAGACTTTGCTAACATGATGCGGAATAACCCACGCTATGAGAATGTCTTGGCTAACATGCAAAATACAAATGAATACGCGCAAGCCATGCAAAAGGCCGGTTATGCTACAGACCCCAATTACGCATCAAAATTAGCTAGTGTCATTCAGAAAATCTCAACTTTATAATTATTCCATTGTAAAGTCGTGGCCTAAAGTTTAGTATTGTTATGCCGTTATAACGGTATAAGTCATAAAAGAGTATAAATCATGTCAGGCATACTAAGTATTGGACAAAGCGCACTGAATGCAGCCCAAGTGGGGCTCAGTGTAACTGGACATAACATCGCAAATGTTAACACGCCAGGCTACTCAAGGCAGGTAGTGGTACAAGCTGCGGCACAAGCTCAAAATACTGGCTCTGGTTCTATTGGCCAAGGCACTGAAATTTCCGGTGTATCTCGCACCTACAACGAGATACTTGCAAGCCAGCTTATAAGCAGTCAATCGGCAAGTAAAGCAGCAGATACTTACAACACACAACTTACTGCCATCAACAACATGCTGTCAGATGCTTCAGCTGGCATTAATCCTGCGATGAATAACTTCTTTGCCAGTGTACAAGATCTATCAGCCAATCCCAGTGACATACCGACGCGTCAAACAATGCTGTCCAATGCACAGTCTTTGGTGAATACGCTACACAGCACTGGCAGTCGCCTTAATGAAATCAGTGATAGCGTTAATAGCCAACTCTCATCAAGCACTGGGCTAGTCAACGTTTATGCCAGACAAATTGCCAGCCTAAATGACACCATTGAGAAAACTGTTAATGCTGGTGCAGGGCAACCCAACGACCTATTAGATCAGCGCGACCAACTTGTTTTAGAGCTTAGCAAGCAAATTAAAACCACGGTGGTGCCACAAGGGCAAGGTAGTTACAATATTTACATAGGCAATGGGCTACCATTAGTTATTGGTGTCACTACGATGTCATTAACGACCACTGGCTCATCAACTGATCCTAGCCGGCTAGAAGTAGCCTATCAAAGTAATGGGAAGTCCACAGTTTTGGGCGCTAGCAGTCTGCCTGGCGGTGCCATTGGTGGATTACTACAATTCCGGAATGAATCACTTGATCCAGCACAAAGTCAGATTGGTCAGGTTGCGGTCGCTCTTGCTACCGACTTCAACACGCAACATAAGTTAGGCATTGACCTAAATGGTAATGCAGGAACAAACCTCTTCAACGTTCCAGCACCTGCTATCAATGCTAACAGCAACAACACTGGAAGCGCTTCAATTGCGGCCACGATTGTAGACACAAGTGCAATGACTAGCAGTGATTACCGTGTAGATTTTGATGGCACAGCTTACTCAGTCACTCGCTTAAGTGACGGCGCGATAACAACACCAGTCACATTCCCTCAGACTATAGATGGGCTAAACTACAGCATATCTGGCACGATGGCTGCTGGTGATCAGTTTATTGTTCGCCCTACTCGAAACGCCGCGACGACAATGAGTGTTGCGATTTCTGATGCTAGAAAATTAGCGATAGGCAGCACAACAGCTCCTGGGGACAACACTAACGGTTTACTTCTGGCTGGATTGCAAAGTAAAACCACAATGAATAACAACACCACTAGCTATTCCAGCGCATATGGTCAACTGGTCAACTCGATAGGCAACAAGTCTCGAGAGTTAACCGTTACCGCAGCGGCTGAAGCTCAAGTATTAACTCAAAATACCGCTTCAATGCAATCGGAATCGGGTGTTAATCTTGATGAGGAAGCTGCGAATCTTATTCGTTACCAACAAGCGTATCAAGCTGCGGGGAAAATGATGCAGATTGCCAGTCAACTCTTTGATACGCTATTGCAAATTGGCAAGTAAGTCTGACAGATAAAGATTAAAGGAACAATCATGCGAATTAGCACCAATACGATCTACCAGTCAGGGATTACCCAAATTACATCATTGCAAGCTGATCAAGTAAAGCTACAGCAGCAAATCTCTACCGGTAAGCGGATTACTACGCCTGCTGATGATCCAGTTGCTTCAGCACAAGCCTTGCAGTTATCTTACGCTCAAGGTATTAATGCCAAGTTCGCTGACACAAGAAAAACCGCGCAACTAAAACTAAATACAGTAGAGTCAAACCTGACTAGCGTAACTAATTTACTCGTGGCAGCACAATCTACATTAGTTGGTGCAGGAAACGGTAGTTATTCAAATCAGGAAAGAGCGTTTACTGCTTCCGACTTACAGAACTCTTTAGATCAACTCATGGGCCTAGCAAACACGAAAGATGCGTCAGGAAACTATCTTTATGCTGGCTTTAAAACCACCACTCAGCCATTTACTGCCACAGCTACAGGCGCAACATATGCTGGAGACTCTAACCAGCAGCTACTGCAAACTGATGCTCAACGCCAAATGGCGGTGAATGTAACTGGCGATCAAGTGTTTCAAGCTGGCGGAAATGATGTATTCGCTGCGTTGAATAGCGTTGTCACACTACTAAATACACCGATTACGAATGCTGCTTCTCAAGCCGCATTCAGTGCTGGTTTGGCGACTGCAATCAGCACCCTACAAGGCTCTGTAGACAATGTACTCAATGTACGCGCGTCGATAGGCTCAAAACTAAATGAGCTTGATACATCAGACAAATCAGGTTCAGACCGCGACTTACAATACACAAAAGCACTTTCAGGTCTTCAAGACTTGGACTACGCAAGTGCTCTTTCAGATTTTTCCAAGAACCAAACCATCATGGATGCTGCGCAAAAGTCATTTGTAACTACAACAAGTCTGTCTCTATTTAAATTTATGTAATACAGATTATGGTGTAGGTAATTTTTGAGGTGCTGACTTAGGAATAGCTACCTGAAACATATTATTGACACCTTCCTCTATAAAGTTTGAAATTGGCTTAAGCATTGTGGGAAGTGATAGTGCCAACACCAAAAAACCCATACTAAGCGTCACAGGGAAACCAATTCCGAACAAATTAAGCTGAGGTGCGGCCTTAGTCAATATGCCAAGTGCCATATTGGTAATCAACAAAGCAGTGACAGCTGGCAGCGCCAACGACAAACCCGCACTAAATATCACCCCACCCCATAAAACAATCTTCATAGGATTGATTCCGGCACTATCTAGCGCAATCGGCATGGTAATAAAGCTGTTAGCTAAAGCGGTGACAATCATCAGATGACCATCAAAACTTAAAAAAACCAACATTGCTAGCAATACCAAAAACTGATTAACAGCAGTGCTCTGACCCTGTGTCTGCGGATCGTAAAAACTAGCAAACCCCAAACCCATAGACATGCCAATAAGTTGTCCTGTGAGCTCGACTGCAGAAAAAACAAGCCGCATACTAAAACCAATTGCCAGCCCTACGATCAATTGCTGGATTAAAATAAGCAAGCCTTGGAACGAAAATATCTCGAACTGCGGCAATGGCGGGAGTGTAGGAATTAGAATTAATGTAAGCATGACACCAAAGCCCAATTTACTCTGATTAGGAATGGCAGTGTGACTAAAAATTGGTGACGCAGCGATTACCCCCAAAACTCGCGTCATCGGCCATAGTAAGCTGATAATCCACGTTTGAAGAAGTGCGCTATTAATTGAAACCATGGCAACAATTTATACAGTTCATGATTAAATACAGTTAATACTTACGCAAGTATACAAGGTTAATTAGCCATGGCAGGCAGACTAGTAAATACTACGCGCATGTAATCTACCATTGTAGTCAACATCCATGGGCCAGCAAATATCAGTCCTATAAATACCCCCACTAACTTGGGAATAAAAGACAATGTTTGTTCATTAATCTGTGTTGCTGCTTGAAAAATACTTACAACTAAGCCTATGACTAGCACAATCAATAAAATTGGCCCAGCCACCATTAAGGTGATTTCCATCGCATCTCGTCCAAGGTTCATCACGCTTTCTGGAGTCATTTACTTTCCTTTACCTTACCCAGATTAAGTTAATAAAAACTTTGTACCAGTGAACCAAGTAACAACTGCCATCCATCTACCAGCACAAACAACATTAATTTAAATGGCAATGCCACAATTGAAGGTGAAACCATCATCATACCCATTGCCATCAGTACACTAGCAACCACCATATCGATAATCAGAAATGGAATAAAAATAGCAAATCCAATCTGGAATGCTGTTTTAAGTTCACTAGTCATGAAAGCTGGAACAAGCACTAACAATGGCACCTGAGCAGGAGTATCAATTTTTTCGATTCGAGCCATTTTAATAAACAGCGCAAGATCACTCTCCCGCGTTTGCTTCATCATAAAAGCTTTTAGAGGCTCAACACCTTTATCCATTGCCTCTTGCATAGTGATTTTATTTTCGGAGAGCGGCTTGTAGGCATCAACGTAAATCTTATCAATAACAGGGCTCATCACAAAAAATGTTAAAAATAAAGCTAGACCAACCATCACTTGGTTTGGTGGGGCTGATTGCGTTCCTAATGCCTGTCGCAATAATGACAAGACGATAATAATTCGCGTAAAACCAGTCATCATTAATAATGCTGCGGGCAGAAAAGTCAGCGATGTCAGCAAAATCAATGTTTGCAGACTTAATGAATAATCTTGCCCACCTCCGCCAGTTGGAACAGCATTTATTAATGGGAATCCATTATCTGCAAGCGCGGATAGCGGCAACATCATCAAAGCAGCCAATAGTAATGCAGCAGCAGAAACTAAGGCTAGCAGATTTTTTTTCTTATTTTTCAACATCTGTTTTCTCTGTAAACTTAGCTGATGATTTTTTCAACCATTGTGCAAATGGTTGAGCTAGAGTACCCATAATTGGTGGTAAAGGATGAGATATGCCGAGCGTATCATCTGAAAGCTGAACGGCCCCAGCCTCTAGGTTAGCAATGCCATTTACCTGACCAGGAGCTACCCCGACCACAATCCAACGGCCAGCCACCTCGACAACTACCACACGCTCACGCGAACCTACACTGACTCCACCAACCACCCGAACAACAGAATGTTGCCCTGCAGCACTTGGTAACATACGTTTTAATAACCAAGCTAGCGTGGCCATTACTGCCAATACAATTAATAACCCTAATATCATTTTTAATAAGCCACCTGATGGCGAGATTACGGCTGTCTCCGCGGCCAAAGCATTATGAGGCGAGATTAAAACAATCCAAGCAAACAAACTTAGAAGATTCGTCATGAAGGGTTCAAATTCCAGTTAAAAATGAGGAAATCATGAGTAGTCTCAAACACGTTCCCTAAAATGTTCAGGGTTATCTATTAATCTTACGAATACGTTCTGCTGGCGTAATAATATCAGTCAAGCGAATACCAAACTTATCATTCACAACAACCACTTCACCTTGTGCAATCAAGCAACCGTTCACTAGAACATCCATTGGCTCACCAGCCATACCATCAAGCTCGACTACTGAGCCTTGTGCCAGTTGCAGTAAATTCTTAATGGCAATCTTAGTCCGACCTAACTCTACTGTAAGTTGTACTGGGATATCCAGTATAAAATCAATATCATTATGTGTTTCATGCAACTTATTATTGGGTGTAAATTCGGTAAACACTTGCGCTTTCTCAACGTTTTTTGCTTGTAGTACTGAGGCATCAGCTGTTGTCTGCTCAGCCATCGCAGCACCCCAGTCATCCATCGCATCATCAGTAGACTCAGCCGCAGTCTGCTCAGCCATCGCAGCACCCCAATCATCTTCTGCCAATGCTTCTCCACCACCCTCATCAGTAGGATCAATCGCCATAAGGTTCTCCTTTTATATATTCAGTTGAGTTGGATCGCAAAAGCTTATCAACACGCAGTGCATACTGACCGTTAAACATTCCATACTTACATAACATCACAGGAACACCATCTACCTGCGCCTCAATCGCCTCATCCATACTAATTGTGATAACATCACCAACTTTCATATTGAGCACATCGCCAAGTTTCATGCTTGTCTTAGCCAAGTCAGCAACAATCTCAACTTCTGCAGCTTGCACCTGTTGAGTCATTAGCTTAACCCAGCGGGAATCCACTCCTAACACCTCACCTTGTAATGGTGAACTCAGCATATCACGTAAAGGCTCTATCATTGAATACGGGAAGCAAAAGTGCATTTCACCCCCTGCCGGTCCTAATTCAATGTTAAAAGTGGTGGCAACAATGACTTCATTTGGCGTAGCAATATTCGCAAACTGCGTATTCATCTCAGAGCGAATATAATCAAACACTACAGGGTATACAGGCTCCCAAGATTTCGCATAAGTTTCAAACACAATATTGAGAATGCGCTGAATAATGCGTTGCTCCGTCTGCGTGAAATCACGCCCCTCGACGCGTGTGTGGAAACGACCATCGCCGCCAAACATATTATCCACGACCAAGAACACTAAGGTTGGATCAAGCACCATAAGTGCTGTTCCTCGTAACGGGTTCATGTGTACAAGATTAAGATTCGTAGGCACTACAAGATTGCGAATAAAATCACTATATTTAGTGATCCGTACAGGACCAACAGACACTTCTACAGTACGTCTTAAAAAATTAAACAATTCAATTCGTAATAGACGTGCAAATCGCTCGTTGATAATTTCGAGCGTAGGCATACGCCCCCGGACAATACGCTCTTGCGTTGCAAGATTGTAATCTCGCACCTCACCGGAATCACCTGCAGGCTTATCTTCATCCGAGTCTCCGCCTACGCCTTTTAGTAAGGCATCTACTTCGTCTTGAGATAAAAACTTATCGGCCATAGGTCAATTTCAAACTAGTTACTGAACAACAAAAGACGTAAAGTAAACACCTAAGATTTCTTGTGGTTTAGCATTCACTGAGAAAGGTTTTTTTAACTCAGCAACAATTTCATCACTCAATTGTTTTTTACCATCCATCGTTAAAATCTCACTTGCTTTCTTACTGGTTAGCAACAATAACAAACGATTTCGCACTACCGGCATCTGTGTTTTGAGTTCCTCAGCAACTTCATTGCTAGCCACTTGGAGTTGCATATCGACCTGCAGGAACTTCTCATCTGGATCAGGCTGTAAATTCACAGTAAATGTCTCTAGTGTAATGAACACTGGGGCTTTTGCTGGCTCTGCATGTTTAACTTCCTCTTTATGAGGATCGGCTTTTTGATGCATCATAAACCAAGCTGCTGCCCCGCCTCCTGCGAGCAATACCACCGCAGCAATAATGATAATTAACTTCTTCTTAGATGCTGGTGCGGGCGCTTCGACTTCAACTTCAACTGCTGATTTTGGATCTTTTGCCATTTGGTGCGTTTCCTGTTGAGTAAAATCACTGCTGTTTTTCGTGCAGATGCAAGTATTACAAACAGCAGTGATTCAATTAAAATCAATTACGTATATCTAGAAACTCTTTTACTGACCACTTGTATGTCCGCGGATTATAACACTTGCCCACTCGTGCATTATCAGCCGATGAAATAACCATACATATGGATATAACTCTTAAAACAATTATTTCAATCAAAAAAACTATAAATTCGTTGATTTACTAATCACTATGCAAAGGTATCGACCAAGCCATTAGTAATACGCACGAGGGACTCGGTTCCAACGACGCCTAATATTTGAGGGTCTATACTACCGCTATCATTTGATGCGGTAGCAGACCGACTCTGTGTCGCCCGCTGAAACTCTTGCTGAGACTGACTCCCCGTACTAACATTCGCTTGTCCAAGCTGAATTCCAGCATCACTCATTTTATCGCGTAAGTTTGACATGCCATTCTCTAAGGCTTGACGCACCTCTTTATTATCCGAAATAAAAGTCGTGTCAGCCTGATCATTATGCACATGAATCACCACTTGCAAAGGACCCAAGTCTGGCGGATTAAGTGTTAGCGTTGCCGACTGCTCTCCAGCACCAACCATCCAAACAACTTTTTGGCTAATAGCCTGATCCCAGCCAGACTTACCTGGGTAACTGCTAATAACATTAGCGCTCCCTACCAACTGAGCAGATAACGGTGTATTCGCTTGCAATACGGCTTGATAATTAGCTGGCATAGCAACCTCCTTAAGAACAGACTCTCTTGTACTATCCTTAGAAGTATCAAAAAGCAACTTACTAACTGATGATTCATCTATACCACTCTGTTTAGCTGTGTTTGCTAGCACACTATCTACCCATTGTGAGGTATCTGAACTAGCCTTTTCACCCAAGCGCTTCTCCATACTTTGAGTAACTTGAGCATCATTTCCAGGTATACCTATGCTTTTCCCGCGTGTTAACTCCTTACTCAAAGCATCATCCAGAGTTGGACTTACTTGTGTTTGAATACCCTTAAATGCGCCTAATACCATTGGTGCAATAGCTGAAGAAGCATCTACTACTCCAGAATTTACATCAGAAATCCCGACAGCTGATGTCTCAACTTTCGTGTCTCCATCATCGGACGCCGACGATTTCTTCTGAATCAACCCCTCAACAGCAAGAGCACGCTTGACACTGCCACTATCGTCAAGCACTAATTTCGCATCATTAACAACATGGTCTCCAGTACGCGCCTTAGCCTGAACTTGTAGCTTAGCAGCCAATTGGTCTGAAGCCCTTTGTTTGCTAGGAATTTTATTTTCTAATACGCTCTTAGTTGAAGGCTGCTTACTTTCTTGTGTCGGCCTATTCTGGCTTTCATTAGCTTGCACTTGCTTGTTCAGTGTCGTCTGGAATGAACTTTTTGTAACCCCTGAATCAATCGCCCCCGCTCCAGAATCCCCCTTACTGACTGACTCAGATGGACTTTTCTGCGTAGCTATTTGTATCGTTTGTAATGATAAATTATTCATAATTTTTTAATCCTAATGATTAATGGCTCTAGACTTCAACTTAACGAACCTCATCTTTTAGTCCTAACGCCCAGTCCGACTAATTCGCATAGCAAACTCATCCATCATTTTCTGATCTTTCTTTTGTTCGACTTTAAGTACTTTCTTATCTGAACGTTGTAGCAACACCTCATACGACAATTTTTTACGCTGACTCTCCTGCCATAGCTGTCGCTTTAATATCACAAGTTTTTTTGCCGATTCAACCACATCCGATTGCCCGGCTATTGCCTGATCCAACTTTCCAAAGAAGCTCTGATAGTTCTGATAAGCATCAGCGCTTATTCCCACTTTCATCGACTGATTAAGATTCTCAACATAACCCTGCCGATAGTCATGCAACAAATCTTGCTTACTCTGCGCTTCTTCCACCAATTTCATTGCATGTGCCAAGGCCTCGGTAGCCAACTCGACTTCTTTGGCAGCGAGATCTTTCAACATCTTCAATGCACTCATTGACTGTGTGGCCATATTATCTCTACAAACGCGATATATTCTGCTTTAATCTACATCAAAACCAATACTAGTTTAACATCAAGCCATCTAACACACTCGCTAAATGATGAATACTCTCTTCCACATCAGCGCGCTCCGCAATATCCTGTTGTAAAAAGGCATCTATACGATCATGCCTCGCAATTGCCTGATCCAGTACTGCATCGCTACCTGCTTCGTATGCCCCAACATTAATCAGATCCACACTTCGCATATAGCGAGAGTTAAGTTGTTTAAGCTTGCGCGCTAACTTCTGGTGCTCCACACTAGTAATATTATGCATCGCGCGACTAATCGACTGTTCAATATCAATTGCAGGGTAATGACCGCTCTCGGCCAATCCTCGGCTTAACACAATATGTCCATCAAGAATGGCTCGCGCCGCATCTGCAATAGGATCTTGCTGATCATCACCCTCAGTCAGCACCGTGTAAAAAGCAGTAATTGACCCCTCACCGCGCTTGCCATTACCAGTGCGCTCCACCAACGCTGGCAGCTTTGCAAATACAGATGGAGGGTAACCTTTAGTTGCTGGCGGCTCACCAATCGCCAAAGCAATCTCACGCTGCGCCATCGCATAACGCGTTAATGAATCCATAATCAACAACACGTTTTTACCTTGATCACGAAAATTTTCCGCAATTGTTGTTGCATAATTAGCGCCCTGCAATCGCATTAATGCGGGCGCATCTGCTGGCGCTGCAACTACAACTGAGCGTGCAAGGCCTTCATGCCCCAATATCTGCTCAATAAATTCTTTAACCTCACGGCCACGCTCACCAATCAAACCAACTACAATTACATCTGCGGTGGTGTAGCGTGCCATCATGCCCAACAGCACACTCTTACCCACACCAGAGCCTGCAAACAAACCCATACGCTGACCTCGACCAACAGTTAACATACTATTAATCGCACGCACGCCCACATCCAAGATATCTTCAATCGGAGCTCGCATTAAAGGGTTTAGTGGGCGCGCATTAAGTGGCGAACTTTGTGCCGAGTCAATTTTACCCAAATCATCAAGCGGATTACCTGCCCCATCAACCACTCGACCCAAAAGTGCATTACCTACAGGCAAATGACGCGTACGATCAACAGAGCGTCTGCGTGGCGGCTGGTTATGGTGCGGCTTAGGCAAACTTTCTGCGACCTCCAACGAAAATACTTTCGCACCTGGCACTACGCCATCAACGCTGCTTTGCGGCATCAACAACAATCGCTCTCCGTCGAAGCCCACCACCTCAGCCTCAACTCGACGCCCTTCAGATATCGGCACGTAACATGCGCTTCCTATAGGCAGTTTTACGCCAACAGCCTCCATCACCAATCCCGTCAGCTTAACAATACGCCCGGCAATTTCCATGGGTTCGACAATGCTCAATATTTCTTTACAGTCACGTACATGCCCATGCCAGCGTCGCCGATGTGTATTCTTCAAAAGCTGGTTAGCTTGGCTCACGGCAATAGCCAGTCATTGTGTTGTGATAGTGCCTCACTAATTCTTTTCCAGCGCACAACATTGGTTGCATCTACTTGATTAGTACCTGTTTCAACAATACAGCCACCACGCTCAACACGATAATCTTCATGTATCTGCCACTGCCCACTTGAAACATCATCGGCCATATGCTCACGCAACAACTGAACATCATCATGATGCAGTAAAATTCTGGCCGGCTTCTGAATATGTGGCAAATAATGTATTGCATCCATGACTACAGCCAATACTGCAGCTGGATCTATATTTAACTTCACCTTAATCATCGACTTTGCAACATCAAGTGCTAAAGACAGCACATCATCGGCAATCTGCTCATCAGACTTCTCAAGAGCATCACTAAAGGCGGTCATTAATGTAAGAAACTTCTGCTTATCTTCTTGAGCACGTTCCTTAGCCTCAGCCATACCAACAGCAAAACCTTCCTGCATGCCTTTGGCATAACCTTTTTTTCTCATATCATCAAAAATCTGCGCTGATTTTTCAGCGTTTTCAGCGTCGATTTTGGCCTGCGTATTTCTGACAGAATTATCTTTATCACTGGAAAATGATGACATCTCCCAGCGCTCATAGGCTGTTTGCTGCCCCTTAGGCACGCCGATATTAGCCATAAAAACCTAGCATAAAGCAAAAGTAAGTATCATTAACACCTCTACACTGTGTTGCGAATCTTATCTTTAAATCAAAATTAAACATATTGATCATCCCCTCCTTTACCAGCGAGTTGTATCTGCCCTTCATCAGCAAGCCTGCGCACAATTTGTAGAATTTGTTTTTGCTGAGCTTCCACTTCAGACAACTTAACCGGACCTTTAGACTCAAGATCTTCACGCATCATTTCCGCTGCACGTGATGACATGTTTTTAAATATCTTCTCACGCAATTCGTCGGTAGTGCCCTTAAGTGCAATAATCAGTGTTTCAGACTGCACCTCTCTCAACATAACCTGAATACCCTTATCGTCAATCTCCATCACATTATCGAACACAAACATCTCATCCATAATCTTCTGAGCCATGTCATCATCGTAACTTTTCAGGCCATCCATCACACTAGCCTCGTTATCACCACTCATAAAGTTCATGATGTCAGCCGCCACTTTAATACCGCCCATCGTCTGCTTCTTAATGCTCTCATTACCAGTCAGCAACTTAGTCATTACATCATTTAACTCACGCAAAGCGATAGGCTTAACGCCATCCAATGTAGCAATACGCAACATGACATCCTGCCGCAACCTATCAGTAAAATGCCCAATAACTTCAGCAGCTTGATCTGGTTCCAAGTGCACAAGAATCGTAGCTACAATTTGTGGGTGCTCATTCTTAATAAACTCAGCTACCGTGAACGCATCCATCCACTTAAGACTTTCAATGCCACTGGCATCACGCGACTGCAAAATACGGTTAAGCAGACCTGAGGCTTTATCATCGCCAAGTGCTTTAGTTAATACAGATCGAATATACTCATCTGAATCTAAACCAAAATCACTACTTTGCTCAACTTTCCCCAAAAACTCAGTTACAACATTCTCAACTTGTTCACGTCCAACAGACTTCATTGTCGCCATTGCTGACCCAAGCTTCTGCACCTCTTTCGGGCTTAGAAACTTCATCACCTCTGCGGCCTCATCCGCACCTAATGCCAGCATTAAAACGGCACTTTTCATTACACCAGCTTCACTCATTATTACGAATCTTCCCCACTCGTCCAGCCAGAGACAACACTAGCAACCATTCTCGGATTATCTTTTGCAAGCTGTTTCGCCGCATCCAAAGTCTGCTCATAACCTTTTGCCATTGCAGCACCTGCAGCTTGCTCACCACTTAAACTAACAACGGCATCTACCCCATCCGCATCTTTTGACTGCGTAGATCGCGGCGAAGGTGGCGCCGAAAGCTTTGCCAACATAGGCTTTAATATACGAGAGTAAATCATAAACAACACAACAACCCCTACAATAAAGCGCAATGCATCCTTTCCATACTCAATAAGTAATGGGTTTTGCCAAAGAGGTACTACCGGCAAAACTTCAGCAGGCTCACCAGCAAATGAACTATTCACCACAGTCAGTGAGTCACCACGCTCCTTGCTAAATCCCATTGCCTGCATAGCCAAATCATTAATCTGCTTCTTCTCTGCCACAGTAAGTGGACGATAGCTCACTTTACCTTTAGCATCCACAACCTGCATATTATTCACAACAACCGCAACATTCAGACGCTTAATACCACCCATTGCTTGCTGTACATAACGAACTGTTTTATCTACCTCATAATTAGTCGTCATATTTTTTTGCGTATTTACCACTGGTGCACCAGCGGTCGTAGCGCTTGCATTAGCGCCTGCGGGTGTCACCAATGGCGCAGTTGCGGGCACTGGCGGCTGATTAGATAAAGCTCCTGGCACACCTGACGCAGCAACACCATCAGTGGTTTTCGTTTCATTGGTTTGTTGACTACGGATTGCCGCCTCAGCTGGCTGAGGATTAGGCTTGTAAGTTTCGGCCGCCTGCTCTAAGGTAGAAAAATCAACTTCCGCACTCGCTTCAGCACGAACATTTTTCTCACCGACTATAGGTGCGATAATTGACTCGACTCGCTTCACAATACTCTGCTGAATATCATCAATATATTTAAGCTGAGTTGGATCCAAGTTATTAGCACCCATTTTCTTTGAAGTATCTGAAAGTAGATTACCGTTTTGATCAACCACTGTGACATTACCAACAGGCAAATCAGGCACACTACTAGCCACCAAGTGCACAACAGCACTTACTTGCTGCGCATCCAGACTTCTACCCGGACGCAAATTCAATAACACAGAGGCCGTTGGTTTCTGCTGATCCCGGACAAACACAGAAGCTTTCGGAATTGCCAAGTGAATTCTCGCCGCAGCCACAGCGCCAATTGACTGTATTGTGCGCTCCAACTCACCCTCTAGTGCGCGCTGAAAATTGACTTGCTCTACGAATTGAGAAACGCCAAATTTTTGATTTTCCAAAACTTCAAAGCCAATATTACCACCTTTAGGTAAACCATCTGAAGCCAACTTCAACCGCGCTTCATGCACCTGTGCTGCTGGAACCAATATAGCACTACCGCTATCAGAAAACTTATAGGGCACGTTCATCTTTTCTAAAGCGGCAACAATAGCTCCCCCATCCTTATCGGAGTAATTAGAAAACAAGACGCGATAATCCGGCTGCTGACTCCATAGCCAGAATACAACCATCACAGCAATTACTGCAGCCACACCAGCAACCAATAGTAACTTATTGCCCATCTGAGCCAGCCCCATTGCACCACTGTTAGTTAAGGCTGCGTCAGCTTCTGCTGCCATCTCGCTCCTCCAATTTGCTACATATCAAATACCGCACATACAGCCATCATATTAAATCACTCGGCCCAACAACAACCATCACACCAGCACTAAAATGCAAATGCGCTTAGCTGACATAATAACATTATCCGCATCACCTATTTTTTTAAACTTTCGAATAAAGCCACTTTCGCAAGCCTATTTCAAGACTCCCACATTCAAACAGGGTGCTACATTTGCTACTGGTGATAATTATGTTGATATTCTGTAATTACAACGAACTGGAGACATACCATGAAAATCGAAGGAATCGATTCTAGTAGAATAGAGTCTATGCTAGCGCAACTAAAAGCTGCAGCGCATAGCCCTCAAACAGAATCATTGAGTGAACTAGCCCCATCAATTGGAGCCCAGCAAACTCAAGGTACAGCTAAACTTAACTTCTCAGATGCATTAAAAGCATCACTTAACCAAGTAAATCAAGTGCAAATGGACGCTGAAAAACTAGGCAAGAGCTTTGCTATGGGTGACGATAGTGTAAGCCTTTCAGATGTAATGATTGCTGGGCAAAAAGCCAGCTTCTCGTTCCAAGCAGCAGTACAGGTGAGAAATAAACTTGTTACAGCCTATCATGACATCATGAATATGCAGGTTTAAGACAGATAAATGATAGATATTCCTGAGTAACATTCAATCGCCATCATAGCAAAACATCACTCTCACCAACGTCACCCCTCTCTAACTTATATAGCCATGCCAACACCTCAGCAATAGCTTGATATAGCGAGGGAGGAATATGGTCATCAAGATCAACTTGCATTAACAGCGCGACCAAGTCTTTAGATTCATGCACAAAAACATGATTATCTTTCGCTCTAGCAATAATTTGTTCAGCTATCAGACCTCGCCCTTTAGCAACGACTTTAGGCGCATAATCTCCAGAGCCGTATGCCAACGCAATCGCCTGCTGGTTAGGATTTAAACCTGCACCGCTATTAGTCATGGCGCACCACCATCAACGCATCTAACTGCTGACCATTTCCAATGATAGCTTCTGCCAAATGCTGACTTTTAGATTTAAGCTCACTCAATGCTTGCACTTGCTCAGCTAGTATTTTGACCCTTAGGTGGCTGTCAGCCAAATCAAGCCTAACCACTACTTTACCAAGCCTAGGCAAATGTAAGGTCATTTCACTAGATATCGGTCTAGCATCATTTTCAACTTGATGTTGACCAAATGCTTGCCGCTTATCATCATCCGTAACATCATTACGCTGCCGCAGATAGACATCCCAATCCATTTTCTGCCCAGGCCAAACATCTCCACGCCATGACAGCTGCTGATTTTCAAGAATAGTCAGTTGCTGTGAAACCAACGTGGCAAGCGGTAAGTTAACTTGATTTTGAGGTTCTTGCCTGATAATTGATAAGACGACAGGGTCACCCCCTTGTGCCAACTTACTTAAATGCGATTCGTAAAACAAACCGCTATTTAACACCGCTTGCTTTAAATCATGAGCAACCACTTGAGCATTTGCAGGCGTTTGCGTAATTACTGCGGTAGCTTCATAACGAGTTGGCGCACCACTCTCTTCAGCAACCTTCAAATAACTACCAATTAAATGTGCTGTTGAACTTATGTCAGCAGTAGATCCAACGGATTTTTCCTGTGCAGGCGTCAGTAAAAATGTTGGAACAGGACTATCTTGAATGTAACGAAGTATGACTGTCTGCCCAGCCTTGGCTGCAGAACCAAAGTCCATTTTCAGGAGCGTACTTTTACCTCCCTCCCCATCAACTTTTACGTTGTAGGCAGACTCTCCAGCCTTAGACAAAACCTGTGCAACATACTCGCGCCCTCTGACAAACTGCGTAGCTCTATCAGCCAACTCCTGCGTTGCATTACCAATATTTTCTATAGCAAGCATTGGAAGTATTCTTGCTACAGGATTCGTGCCTGCGGTATCGGGCAACTTAAGCATAATATTGAGAGGTTAGCGACCGTATGTTCGCGTCAATCTTTGCTCCATATGATTACTGTTAAGCATTGAGTTCAAGCGCACCATCCATGGCGATACAAGATTGCGTATTTCGCGGTCATCAGCAAGAATGCTTTTTATACTTGCAACTTTACGTTCACGTGCATCTTTAGGAAGTGGCGGAACATCCTGAATCACTTTAAGCATTTCCACATGTTGCGCACAACTATGCTCCAAATTGGTCAATTGATCCCAATCCTGCTGCTTAGCTGCCTGTAACATCTGGCTAGTTAACTTAGCAACAGCCTCATATACGGCAATAGTATTTTGATATTCCATATATTAAACCTTCGCAAAACTAGCGATATTGCGATTTACGACAGCATTAGCGGCACCACTCAAGGATTGCGCCGGTGAAGCTGGAGCAGGTTGTGCTTGAGTTGTTATCTGAATTTTATCAATAGCCTCCCAAGCACCCTTCAACTCCGTTAATAGTTTAATGACTTCAGTGACCGTATCTGGTTTATTTTGGATATTAGCTAGAGTTAGTTGCTTGCTCATATAAGCATAAAGAGCATCTAAACTTACGGCAATTTCACCTCCAGCACGCTTATCCAAACTTAATCTAAGACCACTTTCAATAATCATGATCGCTTTCGATAACATCGCACCTTTACTTAAAATATCTTGGTGCTCCATATGCTTGATGGCACTATGACATGCTGTGATGGCACCGTCATAAAGCATAATAATCAATTTAACCGGACTCGCAGCAAGTACACCAGTTTCCATACTTACTTTAGCGTACCCATTTACTCCACGCTGATTAAGGCCGAACATAATCTATCCTTTAACTCGTTGTGTTACTTATTAAGTGCAGCCAACTGCTGCGTAAGGAAGCTGCTGGTTGTAGACATACTAGCCATAGCAGTATCAAGAGCAGTGAATTGCGCACGGTAACGTGCCTCAATTGCTACAAGTCTTATATTAATCGAATCTGCCTGTTGGTTTAATCGAGTAATAGAGCTATTAATACCATCTGTTCTTGCGGTTACCAGTCCAGTATCACTTAATAGGCTTGTCATCAAGCTATTCAACTGTGCAGCATAGCCTATAGTATAGTTAACCGTTCCACGCGCACCTGTAGTGCTACCCGACACTTTAATACTTAAGCCTTCACTAGCATCACCAATCGCACCAACTAACCCAGTATTAAAACCAACTGCTGCCACACCATTAATTGTCCCTGAAACAGGCGGCCCCATAGAACTAACCGAAACAGCATACGTCCCAGCTTTAGTGTTATTTGTACTACCGACATAACTAACTTGCGAATCGGTTGCTGTAGCTGCCGGCGCAAATAATGAGGCAACATTACCTAAATTCGTTGCCATCGCTGCCGTTAGCTTGGTCTGATCCAGCGCCAATTGACCTGTACTTTGAAATGAAACACCGATCTGACTCAGTGTCGTTAAACTTCCCCCACTAGCAATAGCCTTAGTCAATACGGACTTAATCTGATTAATGACAGTTCTTGCCGTAGCATCCCCCAACAAGGGGCCAGAGTTTTTACCTGTTGGATCAAATTTAGTTAAATTGCGTAGAGTAGTATCCAACTTATTATAACCATCCACAAAAGCTGTTACTGAGGCCTGAATTGTCGCAGTATCACTCGTAACACCTAAATTAGCAGCGGTTGCACTAGTTGACAGTAAATTTAACGTCACACCACTAATCGCATCTGAAATAGTATTACTTGCTTTAGTTACGGCAATTCCATCAATTGAAAGCAAGGCGTCTTTAGCAGCCTGAAGTTGTGAGAGATTTTTAACACCAGCTGCCATTGGATCATAAGCCAACTGAGACAAACCAAGCGCATCGGTGTTATTGCCATCACTATCTGCTACAGATACTTTCAAACTATTTACCGCGCCGGTATCTTTTGAGGTGATCACCAACTGATTACTAGTACCGTTATTAATAATAGTGGCACTTACGCTAGCATTCGTAGCATTAATCGCATCACGAACTCCTGCCAACGTATTATTTGTACTATCTATAGTGACAGTCAAATTAGTTTTGGCGGCATTAGCGGCAAAAGACTCAGCAACCGCTGGTGGCCCAGCGCTCGCAGCAGTATATGTACCAAAAGATATCGTAAGTGTTCCAGTACCAACAACATCTGTTGTATTAGCAAAGCCTGCAGAAGCAAGTTTTTGCGACTGAGCCAACTGGCTTACAGTTACAGCATAATTACCAATAGTTGCACTACCACTCGCGGTGGCTGTAAACAAACTAGAATTACTGGAGGTTGCGGCTTGCGCATTGAATTTAGACGCCGTAGAAAGTGCACTTACAGTTGTTTGAAATGCTGACAGGCTACTTTTTAACGTGCCATACGCTGATATTTGGGACTGATAAGCAGATATTTGATTAGTAACATTTGTTAAGGGCTGCTTTTCCACCCCCATCAAACTAGTCACGATTGCATTTACATCTAGGCCAGATCCTATACCTGCAGATGAAATACCCATAATGAATATCCTTTAGACTAACAGCGAGTCAATGACCACTGAGTTATTACAAAAAACCAGAATAGTTCTATATTAAATCCGATCGACAATAAATCGAACAGATATTTTTACTCTACCAACAAAAACAGTCATATATAAATTAAGTACAAATAGTATTTAAGCTGTTTGCTTAACCATTAAGCCTTGAAATTTATCCAACACTTTAGACATTGCCAAAACATCTTCATTTGGATACTGCCGGATTACTTGCTTGGTTTCCAAATCTATTACTTTTACTACAGTACGATTAGAGTCTTTATCAACAGAAAATTCAACACTCGAAGTAGGCGCAATAAAAGCATTAATTTTATTGATCGCATCATTCAATGCCGAATTATCCACTTTTACAGATTGTGCACTTTCAACCTTAGCTACGGCTTTTGATGCAGAAGAAGCTGATAATTTTGGATCTATTGATTGAACTGGCGCATTTTGTCCGCTCGTGACGCTTCTCAGACCAACCGCCTGACTAGCCACACCAGAAGCAACTGATGAAGATACATTAATCATGTTTATCTCCTTTACAAAAACCTACAGGTTTACTTAAAAACCTGTAGGTGCCGAACTTAAATAACCATTAAGACTATCTTAACAAGGCTAACACACCGTTAGGTAATGAATTCGCTTGAGCCAACATTGCAGTACCGGCTTGTTGCAAGATTTGACCACGAGTCAAGTTTGCAGTTTCCGCAGCAAAGTCAGCATCCATGATACGTGACTTAGCGTTTGACTGATTCTCTACCGCCACTTGCAAACTACTTACAACTGACATAAAGCGGTTTTGAGTCGCACCAAGTACAGCGCGCTGTGTATTGATTGTAGTAAGCGCAGCATCAATATTAGTGATTGCTGTAGTTGCTGCTGATGCACTAGACACTGAAGATGCAGCAACAGAACCCGCAGTAACCGCTGTAACAGAAATAGTATCTGTAGTATCCGCACCCACTTGGAAAGTGGTAGCTGTACCAAATACGGAAGCACCGTTGAATTTAGTTGCAGTGCTAAGACGAGTCACCTCAGTAGACAATTGTTGGAACTCTGCATCCAAGTTTGCTTGGTCAGTTGATGTATTTGTACCATTCGCAGACTGCACAGCCAATTCACGCATACGTTGCAATGCATCTGTTTGTTTTGCCAAACCACCTTCAGCAGTTTGTGACATAGAAATCGCATCGTTTGAGTTACGAATTGCAACATTATTACCACGGATTTGTGAGTCCATACGCGTTGCAATCGCCAAACCAGCAGCATCATCTTTTGAACTGTTAATACGCAAGCCTGATGACAGGCGTTGCAGTGCGGTATGAAGGTCGCTTTGTGATGCACTTAAGTTACGTTGTGTATTAAGTGATGCTACGTTGGTATTAATTACTGAAGCCATGGTGACTCTCCTAAATATTGATATTAAATTTCACTTACACCGTATTGCCTTTAGCGCTGCTAATCATTTCTAATTGCGCTGCTGTTAAAACTGTTATCGGTAGGCTTTTAAGAAAATTTAGGGGTACTTTGAATTTTCTTTTTATCATCTTGCCGATTATGCAATCTTGATATTAAGGATATCGGTGATAATTTTTATATCTTTAGGGGTCTAAAAGAATTTATATGTCATTCATCAAAAAAAACCAAACAAACCTTTATCGCTCCAACTACTTAAGCAAAGAAACTTCAAACGATTCTGCCGGCAAGTGCTTACACCATTGCTGCCACATCTGACGAAATGCACGTTCCAACCCTTTTGCGATACTCTCAGGGCGAGCTAGGTTAGACTGTTCAAAACGATTACGCAATGACGCACGTATTTGCGCCAACTCTCCAGCATGACTAGACCAGTACAATCCTTTATCGACAAAATCACTTTCACTCAGCGCCACAAACTCATTTAAGCCAACATGCTTCATCACACCAAGCGCACCACGACTTGCCAAGCTTTCGCCTTCAATACAAAGCGTAGGTATGCCCATCCACAAGGCATGACAAGTAGTAGTCACACCATTTGATGGGAATGTATCAAGACAAATATCAACCTCATGATGAAGCAATAAGTAATTGTCGATCGAACTGCGAGAGTGGAAAATAAGGCGCTCAACTAAAACGCCCTCTAATGCGAACCATTCAATAATAGTGTCATAACTACCATCCTGCGGCATACCTCCTAACAACATCTTGGCGTTGGGTACCGCATTGAGAAGTTTGGACCATAGCCGAACAACACTTTGAGTAATCTTATTAATACGGTTAAAACAAGCAAATGTAATATAACCATTTTTTAGCGCGGGCAACGCGTTAACTTCCGGCGCAGTATCAAATGGCATAAATGGTGCATTGGCTGGCAATTGCACTATTTTCTCAGTAAATTGACAGTCCAATTTACCTGGTGGCAACAAATACCCATCCGCAAGGTAATAATCCATCGCCGTCAAACCTGTTGTTGCCAAATATCCGAGCCAGCTTACTTGGATTGGTGCTGGCTTCATTGCGAAAACTAATAAGCGATTTCCTGCTGTATGGCCATCTAAATCAACAAGAATATCTATGCCATCCTCACGAATCTTCGTAGCTAACATGTCATTGGTCATTGCATCCACCTTACTCCAGCCTTTAAATTGCCCGCGCAATCGCTGAGTCACGTCATCTTCAAGACTGGATGCAGAGTAGGCATGCAATGATAAGCTAGAGGAGATAGACAAATAATTGAGTAAGGGCTCAATAAAATACGCTAGAGAGTGATCCCTAAAATCTGCAGAAACAAAACCAATACGCAAGCAACGCTCAGGATTACGCTGATTTGCGTGTATGTGCCAAGCAGCTTTTAGTGGAAGCTCATACTGCACACTAAATAGACGATGCTCATTAAACAAAGCTTTGACATCGATACATGTCGAATGCGAAAGACAAAACAATAGATTGCTATAACAGCTAGCATACCCGGGGTTCAACTCAAGCGCCCGCCGATAATTGCGAATACCGGCCTCAACATCTCCCGTATCTTTTTTTACGATACCCAAATTATTATAGGCTGCGGCATAATCTGGCTTAAGCTTAACTGCCTGCTCAAAAGCCATTGCTGCGCCTTTTAAATCACCCTGATTTTTCAGAACCAATCCATAATAACAATGCTCTTTTGCATCCATCGAGTTAAGCTCCAAAGCTTTCGAGGCTGAAAATCGCGCATCTTTTCTCTGAACGAGAAGCGTATCACTCAGAATCTTCCAACCAACGAGCCAATGGGGATACTCCTGAACAAGACTCTGTACTCTGCGCTCAACTTCTTTGTATTGTTGTTTGGAAAACAAATCAATCAATTCATCTTCCACAGAAGTTAAGGTCAAGCTAATCTGGTCTTGAGTGGCCTCACTGCCAAGCTTACTTTCCATGATTGAAATCAAAGCATTGACTTCTTGTCCGGACAACCCTGCTTGCAATCCATAAGACAACACCAACTGAGCCTCTTCATAATGCGTAGCCTGAATAAGTGCGTCTATGTAACCTAACCAATACGATGCCTCTTGAGGGTCAGCCTCCAGCGCGGTTTTGAAAAAGGGCAAACTATCATCGACCAGTCCAATCTCCAAGGCAATAACGCCTAAATGATAGTTAGCATTCGGTTGATTGGGATTCGTCAGCAGAACATCCCGATATATCAACTCGGCCTGTTGTTTATGCCCTGCTTGATATAAAGATAACGCCTTTGATATACGTAACTCTAATTGCGCATTTCCTTGGCTAGTCATGACTACATAAAACCCATTAATTTTGAAAAATTCATTTCGCTTTTGCTTGTAGTCGCAAAATTTCAGGCAACATAATTTGATCGCTAGCAGCTATAACAATTGCTGTGTAAAAGCTCGAAACTCTAAGCAACAGTTCGATTAAAGAATAGACTTGCCTATTTGAGCATCCAATGAAGCAATAAGATAGTTTAGAGTAGTAATTTGTGCATCTCGCTCAGCAATAATGTTATTTAAATTATTGATTTGCATATCTCGATCAGCAACAAAGTCCTTAATTTTAATATCCAAATCAGTAATAAAGTTATCCATTTGTGCATCTCTTTCCGCTACGGAGATTTGTAACTGGTGAGTCACTTCTCGGGAGAATATATCATGTTGACCTGTTAACGAGATAAAGTCACATGAGGTAAACCCGTAAACGCGCTTAATCAATTCGCTACGTAATGGATCATTAAGACTATCGAATAAAATTTCAATAGCGAGCATCTCTCTAAGATAGAAATCGCCAGACTCCAAACATACTCTAGCCAGCACATATTCTGGGTCAGTGTCATTCCCTTTATCATATGAAATAAAATCTGGAAATATCTTAAAAACCTCCCCATTACCTACAATAGCTTTATAAAGTTGAAGCACCCTGTAATGCTCATAAGGAGATCTTATGCGAGCCTCTGGACGATTGCCACTGGTATTTAACTCCCCATCGCGCACTCGAAACTGAATCAAAGGATCCGCCATCACATGAATCTCATACTTAGCACAAAGCCGTACCCACATGTCAAAATCACCGAGTTGACCTAAGCCATACCTATAGAGGCCGCAATCCGCATAACAAATTTTACGAATCAAAATACTTGGGTGGCATAACGCGTTCCCACCTAGAAAAAAAGAGCGAAGCCATTCATGACGAGAGCGATTAGGCTGATTAAATATACTGCAATATACATGTGCTGAATTAGCAAGAGGCATACCACGTTCATTAATCGCCTGTACAGTGGTGAAAACAGCGCCTATATCCAAGTTCTCATCCAAGTATGCAACCTGTTTTGCCAGTTTGTCTATTTCCCAAATATCATCAGAGTGAAATATAGCGATATATTCACCTACAGCCACATCTGAGATGGCTTTGTTTATCCCCCATACTCCTCTTTTTTGCACTTCATTACGGAACGCCTTAATGCGACGGTCTGAATACTGCTCAATCAAATCCCACGAATGATCGGAGGACGCATCATCCCAAATTATCAGCTCAAAATCAGTAAAGGACTGATTAAGGACGCTATCAATTGCACTTTGAATATATTTTCCATGATTACACGATGTCAGAATAACTGAAACTTTAGGCTTGCTTATGTCTTTTAGAGTGGTATTCATTTATTCGTCCTATTTATTATTTTTTCTCAGTTATCTCTATACCCTTACGAACGGCATCCGCTACCACGTCTGGAGAGTTCCACATTAACACATCGAGTATAGAAAGATTCGATTCATACTGGTAAGGCGATGCACTATAAACAAACTCCTTAGCTTGGGCAAAACTTAAGGAGATTCCACGCCGTGTAAAATCCCTTGCATCAAAGAGCCCTTGGCCACCAGCTGGATTAATATACCGACTTGCGCTTAATAAGCTACAGATTTCTGGCGCCCATTCACCTGGACTGAGATTGTCTGGCAATGCCAAGTTAAGTTCAGAGCAGATTCGATAGACAAATGGAACTCCCAAATACTGACAGACCGCATTTAGACCTCTTAAATTAAGATGAACCAGAGAGTCATCCGTTGCGCCATCAAAAACATCATGTACTAAAGTATTAACTACCTCAAAATAAGGAGCTTTTTTCTTATAATGACTAAGCTTGCCAACTATATTGGTCTTTGCATCTAAATGATTAAACACTTTCGCGTCTTTAGTTTTGATTGAAATAGACGAGTTTGATAATGGCACAGTCACATATTGCCACCCAGCACTTGGATGAAGAATACGGTTACGATTCATCCAAGATTTTGGTGTGTACTGCGTAATATCAAAAACAATCCACTCATCCACGGCAGCAATCAAAGAGAAATGCCCTAGATATGGAAAAAAATAGGGCTGCATTATCCCTAAAGTTAAATCATTTCTCATGTCTGGAACGAATTTCTGCTGCATATTGATGAGTACGGGCAATAATATCGCAAATATGCTCAACACTTTGCGCAGAAACAAGCGCACCTATTGGCAACTGAATACATGAAGAACAAAGACTATCGGTATTAGGCAAACTATCCAGATATTGTGGTAACTCTTGCGCGTACGGAAGACAACGATGTAAGCCAGGGTAAAAATAACGTCGTGCAATCACGTTTTCTGCCTTCAATATATCAATCAGCATATCCCGTGACAGACCAAACTCACGCTCATCTACTTGACATACAAGGTACTGATAATTAGAGAAACTAACACCCGCTGGTCTAATTAACCGCAAGCCGGAGATTGCATTTAACTTTCCTGCATAAAGATGATAAAGAGTTTCATTATTTTTCTGATTTTCTGGAAAATCCTCAAGGCTCATCAATGCGATAGCCGCCTGCGCTTCAGACATACGAGCATTTGCCACTCTCACGATACTTACTGGATGATCTAAACTATAGCTAGGTCGAATACTGCGTAATCGTACAGCCAAATCATCGTCATTAGTGCAAATACAGCCACCTTCTGTCGCACTCAAAATTTTGGTTGCATGAAATGAGAATACCTCTGCACATCCGAAATTCCCGATTGAAGTACCATCAACAGTACAACCAAAAGCATGTGCTGAATCGAAATAAAGTTTAACTCCACGAGCTGCAGCCACTTCAGCGAGAGCTTTAGGATTACATGCACCTCCCCATAGGTTTACACCCATGATCGCGCTAACATCTTTATCTATTAACGCATCAATCGCATTGATATCAATCTGATGAGTGTCCAGATTGATATCACAAAAAACCGGCTCTAATCCCGCCCAAGTAACTGAATGCGCAGATGCGGCAAAAGTAAACGCTGGGAGAATCACCTTCCCTGTAAGCTCCATAGCATCGGCTAGCATCATCAAACCGAGCGTAGCATTACTCACGCAGATTGCATGCTTGACACCTAGAAACTGCTGAAGCTTTTCTTCGAGTTCCTCATGAAGAGGTCCATTATTGTTATAGTACTGTCGCTCAAAAATACCACGAAATTTTGCTTCATAACGCTCTGATGACGGGAAGTAAAGTTGACCGATTGGAAGCGGCTTATCAAATGTAGGTTTAGCACCAAAAAGGGCAAAGCTAGTTATATTCATATTAATTCACATCTTTCTCACGCAAACGATCATTAATCTGACTTGCGTTATTTGATATAAATCTAAGCATAGAAACTATATCAGCAACGTCATCATTACTAACGAGGTGACCACAAGGAAGGTTCAGAAACCTTTCAGCAAGCATATCCGTAACCGGCAAGTCAGTCGGTACATATGCAAACTTCATGGACTTTTGATGTAGTGGTGGTGAATAATAGGCTCGAGCAAGAATTTTTTCGGCATTCAATATGCTTATCGTATCGGCACGGCTTAACGGCCAATCATCTAGAAGTTCGACCACAATATTTTTATAGCCCGCACGGTGACTTTCATCAAACTCGAGTAGTCGTATAGTGCTGATATCTGTAAGCAAGCGCTTGTAGGTATGGTAGCGCTGTCGATTACGCACTACCTGCTCATCAACATCATCTAAGCTAGCAAGCGCCATAGCTGCATGTATTTCATTTAGCTTAGCATTCATGCCGCCATGCACGACGATCTTGTCTATCTCCTCAAAACCAAAGCCACGCATCAAAGCTAGCTGCCTTGCGAGACTAGCATCATTTGTAGTGATATATCCACCACCAAACCCATTCATCAATTTACACGCGTGCAAGGAAAAACCTTCCGCATGACCAAAGCTACCAACCTTTCCACTGGTAGTAGACTCATAAACAGACTCAACCGAATCAAATAATAATGGAATATTTTTTTCTTTCGAAAGTGCAACCAATCCATCGATGTCACAACAGTTCACTATAGGGTGAACACCGAGTATCAAGGCCGTATTCTCATTAATGCATGGAAGAACAGTTGCAGCACTCATCGCAAGCGTTTCAGGCTCTACCTCGCAGAAGTGCGGCTTCAACTTCACCCAAGCCGCAATATCTGCCATACGGCGATAGGTTAACGAGGGCATCACTATTTCAGTTTTACCTTTGAGTGCAAGTACCGAAATCGTTAGAGCTATTGCCCAGAAACCACTGCAAAATGAAATACAATATTCAGTCTGATGAAATGCGGCTAACCGTTGCTCCAGTAGTTTTACATTTGGTCCATTGTTTGTGTATTGATGCTGATCGAGAAATAGCTTCGAATAGCCCATAAACTTTTCGAAATCAGGCTGTAGCAAATTTGATGTTGATTTTGGTATAACGAAAAAACTCTTCCCACCAAAAATTGCCAAGTCTTCAATCTTGTTTTTCTTATCCATACTTATTTTCCACTATATAGCCTCTAACGACTAAGCAAAGCATCATATCTATAATGCGAAGCATGAAACTCCGTCGGCATAATTGAAAAACTTACCTTCCAACCAGCAAGCTCTGCAAGCCTAGTGAATTCGTCCTGTGTTCGCCAAATGCCAATTGCTGTAGAACAATCTAACAATTCTTCAATACTGGGCTGCCTTGTCTTATAGAACTCTCCAGCACGCTCTTTATCAGGCAAGTTACCAATAAAAAACGTTTGGACATTCTTGAATTTATTAAATAAAATTAAAAGGATCTCTGCAGCCTGATCAGCTGAGAAAAATTGAAATCCTGCATAGCATAGTGCCTTTGAGAAGCGCTCGGGCTGTGACTCTTGACGCATATATTCCGCGCCTCCTTGCATTAAATATTTGTAGTGGGGTGGTTTTTCAAAGTTTTTCTTTGCAATCGAGATCAAATACTCAGACACATCAACCCCCAAGTACTCCTGACACGAGTCGAAAATAAAATGTGACAAAGCCCCATTGCCACAGGCAAGCTCAAGAAGCACATCATCAGGTCTCATCTTAAGCCCTGACTTTATTGCTGTAGTAATCATCTGTATCTGATCATCAGAGACAGGTAAACCTTGTACTGTGCGACGAGTTTGACCTAAAAAATCGTCTTCTGCACAAGTTCTGGCATGCGCATCGTAACTGAACTTTGGATAAAAGGGCTTCTCATTGGACATCAGTAGGCTCCGGAAATCTTGGTAAATAAATTTGCATAGTTAATCATTACGAAGCAATCACGTCTCTATAAGTTTTAAGATCAGCCGGCCTACAGCTTCCACCTGCGCGCTTTCAAGGCGCTGATCAATAGGAATAAATAGCGTCTCGTTGGCAAATGCAGACTCTATGGTATTTGCATTAATTCTAGGTAAAGCATCCGGCCAATAAGTGGCAGTGAAAACATTACGCTCTGCTAATTCAATTTTTATGCGGTTAACGTCATATCCGCGCAAAGTAAGAGGGTAACACAAGGGAACATCACCCTCACCCAACACCCAGAACATATCATTTATAGCTCCGACCATGCGATCCATAATTGTAAAGTTTTCTCTTCGGCGCAGTGCGACTTGATCCCATTGTATACTTTTCATTAAACGCTGCGTCAATCTAGACATTGCTAACGGCGTGTTGTCCACTAACGAATTCCGTGCATCTACAAAACCAGAATATCCTTCCCGAGCAGAATAAGCCATACGCACAAGTAAATACCGCATACGCTCAAATGAACCCATATCCTCAACAATGGGTAAAGTAACTTTCAACAATGGTGAGGCCTTTAGAAGCCCCCCATCAGGTAGCCCTGCAAATTTCCGAGGTGAATATATGCTAGCTAAAACATTGGTATGTTCAGAAAATAATGCATGACTATTGTCAATAATCAAACGATCTCTAGGAATAGTGTTGAGCAATCTAGTAACATTTCCCTGGCAAAGCCCAAAATAGTTAACATAAACAAACGCGCATTGATCCGGCAGCACCCTTGGTATATTTTTTGGGTAGAGAATTTCATCCAAATCATAAGTTTCAACCTCTAATCCAGCATCAACAGCAGATTTGATCACAGAACTGCAAACATAAGCTGGCATCATAACGCTCTTCATTCCGTTACACTCAAGCACAGCTCGAATTGCTGCACGTGCAGATTGGAATTTAATAGCACCTGGGTGCAACTCTCTATAACAGGGAATATCTAGACCAAAGTAACCACCTATTTCCATCAAGCCCTCAGTAATTGCTTTCATTCCTACCCTCAAAATAGCAAGTGATTCTTATAAGAACACTTATTGCAATCAACTTATTTTGGTAAGTAAATTCACATCTAAGCTACAGGAGTATGCGTACATAACCAGTATCATTTTCTTACTACATAAAGAATACTGGTTGGCTTAAGCCCTAATGAGATGAAAGCTTCCTCTCCAAAATAGTCTATACCTAGCTCCTCGACACGAAAGCCATAACTGCGAATTTTATTAACATAATCATTATGCGCATATAGTCTGACATGATCATTTTGACCATACAGCCGACAGCGGCTTTCCTCATCAGTTACATTAGAATCCTCTTGAGTCTTTTCCAACCCGACTATAATAGGTGCCATTAAAATGCCACTACCGCCCAACTTCGTAATTCTAAATAGCTCTTGAATTGCTTGATCATCACTGCTCACATGCTCCAGCACATGGCTACAGATAAAGAAATCAAATCTAGCATCTTTAAATGGCATATCCATCATGTCAACTTTATAGTCGACACGATCCATGAAAAGATCGGCAGTCTTATAGTCAAATAAGTCTATGCTTTTTAATTTTGCTGACAATACGGCCTCAGGAGCAAAGTGTATAACGCGTGTGTTCGCAGAAAAACAACCCTTCTCGATTTGTTGATCAATCCATAAAGCATAAAGTCGCTCTCGATCTGAAGCTCCACAATTACGGCAAGTATAAGTTTCTGCTGACGTCATTTCCCCTTGCCCAAAATGAATGAAACCATGACGACGTGCAATTTCTTGGTAAGAATCCGGAAGAGGTAAAAATTCAACCTGCTGACAATTACATACCGGACAAAACGATGCCTGTTTATTCTCAGCAGCAATGCGCTCTGCTGCTAACATTTTCACGGTTGCAATCTTTAGCCCGCCACACTGCTGTCCCAACTCTAATGCCGACACAATGATATTGTCATTAGCCCCAGACTGCATAAGTGCGTCAATATAACTTACCCAAAACTGCTCACTTTTTGGCTTAGCCATAATTGCAATTTCCAAGTGAGTTAACGCAGCAGAGGCACCGTTCAAACGAGCCTCTATTACGCCAAGATTGTGATTTGCATCTGCATGATTTGGTTGAATATTGATAACTTTTAAATAAAGATGTTTTGCCTGTTCAATTTGACCAGAATTTTGGTATTGCAATGCCATTTGCAACATCTCACTCATTGACCGTTGCAAATCTTGTTCTGTTTCGACAAGCGAATTATGTCGAAGTACAACCGTAAATCCATTGCCTACTTTAGTGTCAACGACCTCGAAATGACTAATATGAAATCCATAGTCGCCAATGAGTTCTAGGCACATGTCTTTAAATGTTTCACAAGTCCAAATTGAATAATGCTCGGTCTCCACGCCAGACATCTTTACTTTGCCACTGTGCCTATCTAACAACTCCTGCATTGTTGTAAGCGGTTTTCCACGGTCACTTGGCAGCGCATCAGGTAACGGAGCAATGATGAATACATATTTGCGTGATAAGCGCATCCACTCCTTAATTGCTTTTATCGGATCAAAAAAGTGTTCGATTACATGACTACTGATTACAAAATCTACGGACTTATCTGGCAAAGGAATATCATCCCCTTTTGCAACAACATCAACAGCCATCGCCTCACCGCAAACACTAACTTCATAAAGTTTAAATTCCGTATTCATCTCAGCGGTGTAATCTACGTTACGTGTATTTAGCCCAAAAGCATTGTGGGCGGCACCGCCTATTTCTAAGCCTTGTAAGCCATCGAGCAACTGATGGGCCAGCAGATGCTCTCTAGCTTTCCTTTTAACCTTCACGTCGGCTTCATACTTATGCTGTGATTCAAGTGATGCTACATATTCGGCAGCAAGCATTTGTGCAGTCTCATTCGTAAGTCCGAATTTTTGTCCTAACTCGATAGCATCAGCTGCCGTATCAGGCGCGCCTGATTGCATGAGTGCATCGATATAACTTACCCAGAACTGCTCACTATCTGGACTAGCCTTCACAGCAATTTCTAAACGTGGCAAGGCAACTAGCGCACCTTTGGTATTAGCCTCAATTACACCTAGATTATGGTTAGCCAAGGCATGTTCTGGATGGATACTAAGAATTTCAATATATAATTGTTCAGCCTGTTCTATACGACCAGCATTCTGATGCTCCACAGCCATTTGTAACACTTCACTCATCGCCTGCTGCAAATCCTGCTCTCTTTCGTTGACTAGCTGTTGTAAAAAAATTATACCGTTATTTGAAGAAGTCTCTTCCCACTTATTCAGGTAAAGTTGGTATTTGTTTATCCAATGTTGACTGCCAAATGCACCTTGACTCTGATGAGTAAGCTTGATTAGCCAAGTACCTAGTCTCAATCCAGCTTTTCTTGCACTACGACAAAAGTCCAAATCATAGAAATGGAAATCAAACTGAACATCAAACCCTACATTCCTCGCTTTTAAGCACTCTTTCTTGGTGGCAAGAAAAACACCATCCATAAGCTCACATTCTGCAGGCAGTTCACCAAAATATGACTCCGGCCCGAAAGCGCTATCGCCATGGGAAACGCAACCGCTTAAGTTTGATCTAACATCTGTGACGAATTTACCATCTTTAATTTCCGTAAATGCCCATGCAGGCTGATTGGGCACTCTACGGCGGTTACCAGCAACGCCGATTACATCAAAATCCTCAAGACCTGCAATCACTGCTTCTGCAAAATTTACGTCATCAATCCACACATCATCATGTATAAAAACAAGAATATCTTTATCCTGCGCTTGATCAATACACTCATTAAATATTTCAGCAAGCCCTCGTGTGTTCTCAAATGCAATATTAGCCGTTAATCTTGCATCCTGTTTAAGATGTCGTTTAAGTGAAAGACCTAATGCGGACTTACTCCAAAAGTCATCTTCTGAATATCTGGTTGCACTTATAATTTCAATATGGACTTGTATTTGGTCAAGCTGAGCTTTGGCTATATGTTGTGTGAGAGCCTGGCTCATCTCTGGTTGGGCTTCACAATCTCGCCACATTTCCCATAATACATTTTCCATGTTCCTTGCAAAACGTGATGCATCAAATAACGGCGAAGTAAGTACCTGCTGCCTCAGGCCAGCCCTCAAGTAGACAAGCTTACTCAAATCACCAGCAAAAAATAATGCTTTCTTGACATACTCATCTTTACTCTCAGCAACCCAGTCTGCAAGACCGGCTGCGGACATTAAACTAGCACCCTGTCTTGCAATAAGCGTACTGCCTGCAAGTGTTAAAGTAGGCACTCCCATCCATAATGCTTCACAAGTAGTTGTGCCGCCTGTAAATGGAAATGTATCCAGCATCATATCCACTTCTGCATGTGCGTAAAAATAAGCCTCACGCAATGTTGAGCCAAGTAAGATGATCCGGTCTGGTTGAATACCGCGTTTTAACAATCTTTTCTTTAAACCTTCTGCTACAGAAGCATCTCTAAAAGATTTACATTGCCAACGCAATTTGGAGTGCGGCACCCCTCTCATGACTTCAGCCCATAAATCGAGCACATCATCCCCGACCTTCGCCATATTTTGAAAACATCCAAATGTGACATAGCCATTAGCCAGTGCAGGTAAGGCAGAAACCACCACCTCAGCATCAGGCGCTGTAAAACATAGTCGGGTATCGGGTAAGTATTTAATCCGTTCCACGAATTGCGACTTATTGCATTTAGGCACACCCACTTCATCGGCTATAAAATAATCTATAGCCTTTACCCCTGTAGTGGCAAAGTATCCCAACCAACTAACCTGCACTGGTGCAGGCTTCCAAGCAAAAATTGGCAATCGATTACCTGCGCTATGCCCGGATAAGTCCAGCAAGAGATGTACACCATCATTATGAATAAATTGTGCGGCAGCCTTGTCGCTGATTCCGACTAATGACGTCCAGCCAGAAAAATAAGGCTTAAGACGTGCAGTCACTTCATCTTGGCGAGCATTGGTTGAGTATGCAATTAACTCAAGGCTTGATGGCTCTATATGTTTAACCAAATTTTCTAAAAAATAAGATACTGCATGCTGGCGCAAATCGCCCGACACTAGCCCTATGCGTAGTAGTTTCGGCTGAGACTCACACCGCCATGATGAAAATGACGCATCAGCTTTTTCTGCCACCATCAGACCATATTGACTCGCAGCCTCAAAACAGTCATTAGCACTGTAACTATCCGAATAGTTCATTAAAAACAACAGATTATTTTGCGCCTCAGCATTATCCGGCTGAATCTTTAGCGCTTTCAAACAAATGGCTTCAGCATCATGAATACGACCTTGCGCCAAATAATTCACACAAAGATTCACATGTGCATTAACAAACTCTGGGGCGAGTTCCAGCGCCTTTTTAAGGTAAGCCTCCGCTCTAGTTAGCTGACTCAGCGTATTTAAAGTAACGCTAAAGTTACTGAGCATAGCGGCATTTTCTGGATCATACTCAAGCGCCTTTTCAAAGGCTGACACAGCCTCTTGTAGGCGCCCCATGCCATCTAGCGCCAACCCTAGATTACTATAAGCCTCTGCGTAATCAGGTTTTACCTTAATGGCATTTCTACAAGAAAGTTCTGATTCAGATAATCGACCTTGGTCTCGATAAGTAACGGCCAAATTATTATGAGCTAAGAAATACAAAGGGTCTTTTTCAAGCGATGCAATAAAATAAGACTCTGCCTCAACGTTTCGACCTTGATCCTTAAATAAAACACCGAGGTTATTATATGCAGAGGCAAAATTAGGCTCTAACTTAATTGCGGTACGATAGCAGCTTTCGGCCTCAACAATGTCACCCATCGCACTCAATATAACGCCTAAGTTATTATGCGCATCGAAACAATTTGGATCTAAGCTGAGCGCATTCCTGTATGAAGCCTCAGCTTTGTGTAACTCGCCGACTGCCTTGTAACTTGCCCCCAATATTACATAGGCCATTACAAAATCAGGTTGTAATAATAATCCACGTTGATAGTACTCTATGGCACCAATATAATCTGCTTGCTCATACAACATAAGCGCCAAATTAAAATTCATGGCCGCATGTTCCGGACTGATACTCAAGGCTTTCTTATAACTAACTATCGCCTTAGCAAACAGGCCCTGATCCTTAAGCACACTACCCAAGTTGTAATGCGCCATTGCAAAGCCCGAGTCAAGCTTCACAGCTTTACGATAGCAACTGACAGCCTCGGGCAATAAGTGCTGATCATAAAAACTATTCCCCAAGTTATATTGGACCTCACTATCATTAGGCAAAAACTCTGCGGCCATTTTTAAAGCTTGAAACGCTCCATCAATTAAACCTTGCTGCTGGTGTATTGCACCTAACACCTTCCAACCAAAGCCATGCTTAGGGTAACGCCTAGTCATCTCAAGAGCCAAAAGCTCACTTTCCTCTAGGCGCCCTTGATTAAATAAACTGGCTAAGGCATTTATCTGACCGCTTGTTGGCATCCCGCTATCTTTACTTTTCACGACCATTACAGTTTGACCTTTAGATATTCTTTCTTCAATTACGCATTAATTTCCACTAGGCTTACCTAGAAAAAGTTTAGGTCTGGTCTAGCACTTCAAGGCATATCACTTAATTACTTTGACTTTTGATACATATCCCTTTATTGCTTAGAAAAATCAATAACACTCTGCACTCAATTATCATTATAAATACTTCTCAAAGAAGCTAGAAACAGAGCACTTAAAGCAACTCAATTTAGGTTCATTACATCATTAATAATCATAATATAAAAAAAACATCTGAAAACTCGAGTAATTTTCAATCGGACATTTAGCACTCTAATGTTGTGAACCTCGTTAAGTGTTTCGCTCCTCGCTTATATGTATAATATGATCATTGGTAACTATTGATGAAGTGCATTCACAGAGCAAAATAATGCAACCTGGGCAACAAGAGCTAATTTTCATCAAGAGTGACTTCTCGTCAAAAGAAGAGGCAATGCAAGCATTAATTGAAAGCGAATCACGCTTTCAAGCCATTGTCACAAATACACCAGGACTAGTCTTTCAATTTCAGCTAGATCATGAGGGTGAAATAGACTTTGTATATCTCAGCGATGGCTGCAAAGCATTGTTGGGCTTTAGTACGGAAGCACTAAAGCAGGATTCCAAGCTATTTTATGCAATGATTAATGTAAGAGACCGCACTTCACTACGCAAGCGTCTTGAGCTCTCAGCCAAAAAACTGAAACTGCTAAACTGGGATGGTCGCGTCTGGATCGAGGGCTGGCAAGACACCAAATGGATCAACTTGCGCTCTACCCCTAGAGTTCTCCCCAATGGAGCCATCCTCTGGGATGGTATTATGACAAATATCACTCAAAGTAAAAATGAGCAGCTTGGTATTGAACAGTCTCGACGTAATTTGGCTGAGTTATCCGCTCACATGGATCAAATTAAAGAGCACGAGCGCAGCAGGATTGCTCGTGAAATTCACGATGATTTGGGTGGGAATTTAACCGCAATTAAGATTGGCTTATCATCCATTATTAACAAGCTTACTGCAGGCCAAAAAGTTACAGTAGAACAGGCTCAAAGTTTGGAGTTAATAGTCGATAGCACCTTTGATGCCATTCATAGAATTTCAAGCGACTTAAGGCCAAACATACTTGATCTCGGCATTGTGGCAGCGCTCGAATGGCAATCAAGTGAGTTTGAAAAACAATTAGGCATAAAGTGCCATTTTTCTTGTAAGAAGTCTGAGATTCCAGTCACGACAGATCAAGCAATTACATTATTCCGTATCTGCCAAGAATCTATGTCTAATATTGCAAAACACGCAAAAGCCTCTACTGTACATATTGAGCTTAGAGCTACCCATGATGAAATATTAATGTCTATTCATGACAATGGCGTAGGAATTAAACCTAGCGACACCCTTAAAGCAAATTCATTCGGTTTACGTGGAATGCAAGAGAGAGTAATAACACTGCGTGGTAGTTTTGACATTACGGAATCAAATGAGCCAGGGACACTCATTAGCATCAAATTACCCATTGAAAGAGAAAATGATTTTTTCTAGATTCACATCCAATTCCAAAGATACAAAGCTTCATGAGAGATACATATGAACAACAAAATCAAAGTTATCATAGCTGATGACCACGCAATTTTACGTGCTGGCCTTAAACAAATTCTAGCTGAAACAAAAGACATTGTTGTTGTTGGAGAAGCTCAAAATGCTGTAGAAGCAATTAAACTTGGTTGTCAATCAAATGCTGACATAATTTTGCTGGATATATCTCTACCTGATCGTAGTGGTATGGATGTACTCAAATATATTAAGCGTGAAAACAGCAACATTGCAGTACTAATGCTCTCTATGTATAAGGAAGATCAATATGCTATACGTGCACTTAAATCAGGGGCAGCTGGATATCTAAGTAAGCAAAGTGCATCTACTGAACTAGTCAATGCAATACACACGGTAGCTAAAGGTAAAAAATATATTACTCCTGCAGTTGCACAGATTCTTGCTAACCAAGTCGACATTGAGAATCAAAAAGCCCCGCATGAAATACTCTCAGACCGCGAATTCCAGACATTAACAATGATTGCCTCTGGACTTTCTGTTGGCGATATTGCTGTCAAACTATCACTTTCAGTTAAAACTGTCAGTATGTATCGCAGACGATTATTAGACAAAATGCAGCTACAGAATAACTCTGAGCTCACACACTACGCATTCCAAAACATGCTAGTTGACTAAGAGACTTATAAAGATAATTGTCACCTCACCTGTCTATAGTTTATGTAAACATCCCTAGATACTACTGATGCGACAGCATCATAATATATAGCACAAATACATTTAATCAAAAGCCTAGCCACAGGCCTAGTTTTTTGATTTCAGACGTACAGTAAAGTAACTTAGATCAGATAAAAAGCAAAAGGCCCTCACTAGGAGGGCCATTGCACGTCACCTTACGGCGACTAAATAAAAAGCTTGGCAGTGACCTACTTTCGCATGCAAAAAGCATACTATCATTGGCGCAGAATCGTTTCACGGCCCTGTTCGAGATGGGAAGGGGTGGGTCCAATTCGCTATGGCCGCCAAGCATAACTGGTAACTCTTGTGCGCTGTTGATTCTCACCAATTGCCTATCACAAGCAGAAATGCTGTGCGCTCAATTCTATTTTCATAGAATTAGCGTCTTAAACTTCACTAAATCACTTATTGCTAAGCAGTCTAATGCAGTTTTTAACAAACAGAAGAAGTAAAGTTTATGGTGTTCTTTGATTACATTGTCTTACATTAAAGTCACTATAAAAACACCTGTTATCTCGTATTAATATGATTTTCATCACATCAGTCCAAGTTTTAAGGTTATAGGATCAAGCCTCACGAGCAATTAGTAACGGTCAGCTTAACGCATTACTGCGCTTCCACATCCGTCCTATCAACGTCCTGGTCTCGAACGACTCTTTAGGGGGGTTAAACCCCCAGGGAAATCTCATCTCAAGGCGAGTTTCACGCTTAGATGCTTTCAGCGTTTATCTCTTCCGTATTTAGCTACCCGGCTATACCACTGGCGTGATAACCGGTCCACCAGAGATACGTCCACTCCGGTCCTCTCGTACTAGGAGCAGGTCCCTTCAAATTTCCAACGCCCACGGCAGATAGGGACCAAACTGTCTCACGACGTTTTAAACCCAGCTCACGTACCACTTTAAATGGCGAACAGCCATACCCTTGGGACCGGCTACAGCCCCAGGATGTGATGAGCCG
>MLJW01000134.1_pt1 | contig 72785 bp, 74 predicted proteins | sample 888231 | NCBI WGS metagenome assembly MLJW01 (sample SAMN05788063, study PRJNA343431) | mine drainage metagenome | isolation source: sample collected from the inflow into an acid mine drainage treatment plant... | place: Germany: Lusatia, lignite mining district
ACCTTTTTTTAAAACAAATTTAATTCGTGTAATTCGCAAAAATCCGTGTAATAAATTTTAAATTGTTGAATAAAGTACAAAACGTTGAAGAGTGCGACGCAACGGCAGTTTAACAGAAATACCGCAGCTCGAAACATCATAATTTTCCTCATTTAATTTTTTGCAAGTATTTTCGCAGTTCGTTTGAATGAATCGTAAATTAAAAATCTTAAATCGTATTTTTTATGGCATATGATGTAATTGTTTTAGGAAGCGGTCCCGGTGGTTATCCTGCTGCTATCCGTGCTTCTCAATTAGGATTTAAAGTAGCAATCATCGAAAAAGAAAGTTTGGGTGGTGTGTGTTTGAACTGGGGTTGTATCCCAACCAAAGCATTAATTAAAAGTGCCAATGTGTTCGAATATGTGAAACACAGTTCCAGATATGGCATTGATGCAAACGGTACAGCCGATTTTGCTGCGGTGATCAAACGCAGTCGTGGTGTGGCTGACAAGATGAGCAAAGGTGTTCAATTCCTGATGCGTAAGAATAAGATCGATGTGGTGATGGGTTATGGAAAAATAAAGGCCAAAGGACAGGTTGAAGTAACTGCTGCCGATGGAAGCAAACAAATTATAGAGGCAAAAAATATAATTATTGCAACAGGCGGTCGTGCCAAACAATTGCCAAACTTGCCAATCGATGGTAAAAAAATTATTGGTTACCGCGATGCAATGGTTTTGCCGCAGCAACCAAAAAGCATGATCATTGTTGGTAGTGGTGCCATAGGAGTTGAGTTTGCTTATGTGTATAATAGTTTGGGAACAAAGATCACCATCGTTGAATTTTTGCCACGCATTGTTCCTGTTGAAGATGAAGAAATCTCCAAAGAATTAGAAAAACAATACAAGAGACAAGGTATTGATATTTTAACCAATGCATCGGTTGAGTCTGTTGAGCAAACCGCATCGGGTGTTAAAGCAAAAGTAAAAACACAAACAGGTGAAATATTTTTAGAAGCCGATATTGTGTTAAGTGCCGTTGGTGTTGTTGCAAATATTGAAAATATTGGTTTGGAAGAAAACGGAATTAAAACCGAGAAAGGAAAAATAGTTGTTGATAAATATCAGCAAACATCTGTTGCAGGAATTTATGCTATTGGCGATTGCAGTCCCGGCCAGGCTTTGGCGCATGTTGCAGCCAAAGAAGGAATCAATGCTGCCGAGCATATTGGCTACAACGAAAAGAAATATCATCATTTGCCTGAACCAATGGATTATAATAATATTCCCGGATGTACTTATTGCACGCCAGAAGTTGCAAGTGTTGGTTATACCGAGAAAGCTGCAAAAGATGCAGGTTACGAATTAAAGATCGGCAAGTTTCCTTTCATGGCAAGTGGTAAAGCAAGTGCCGCGGGTGCAACCGAAGGTTTTGTAAAAGTTATTTATGATGCAAAATATGGTGAGTTTTTAGGATGCCACATGATCGGCACCAATGTTACCGAAATGATTGCGGAAGCAGTTGTGGCACGTAAATTAGAAACTACTGCACACGAAATTTTAAATGCAGTGCATCCGCATCCAACTATGAGCGAAGGCCTGAAAGAAGCTACAGCAGCGGCTTACGGCGAAGCGATAGATATTTAGTATTTAAAATTTTTGATTTAATATTTAAGGATCACAAGTTTTCTTGTGATCCTTTTTTTTGTAGCCGGCTGTTGAATAATAATTTAGCTTTTGTTGCGTCGCACACTTCAACGCTTTGTTCTTTATTCAACTTTCAAAAAATAAAATTGTATTTTCATTTTCACATCAGTAAACACCATGAAAAAAAATATTTTCCTTCTGCTGATTTTGATTAGTACATTTTCTTTCGCACAAAAAAATAAAGAAAATAAAACTGCTGCTGCAAAAGATTATTTTCCATCAGCACAAGTTTGGGAACATAAAGATCCTTCGGCCATTGGATTAGATAGCAATAAAATAAATGAAGCCATCCGGTTTGCAAAAACCAACGAAGCAAAAATGCCGCGCAATCAGGAAATAGCACAGGCAATGACTTTTGGTAAAGAGCCTTTCAGCGATGCCATTGGTCCTTTGGCTGATCGTGGCGAACCAACAGGTATCATCATTTACAAAGGATATATTGTTGCAGAATGGGGCGAACCATTGCGAGTTGATATGACCAACAGCGTTACGAAAAGTATGTTGTCCTCTGTCATAGGATTGGCTGTGGAAAAGGGTTTGATCAGATCTGTATTTGATACCGTTGCTAATTACGTTCCGCCCATCGAAGTCTTTAATAATAATCCGTTTCGCAGTGCAGAAGAAATTAATCAACCACAATTTTTATATCCCTTCATATCATCACACAATAAAAAATTAACATGGGATGTGATGCTTCGTCAAACCAGCGATTGGGAAGGAACGTTGTGGGGCAAACCCGATTGGGCCGATCGTCCCAACGATAAACCCAACGAATGGCTTACACGCAAACGCAACGAGCCCGGTACTGTTTGGAAATACAATGATACAAGGGTTAATGCATTGGCATTGGCTGCAACAACAGTTTGGCGTAAACCATTGCCGCAAGTGTTGCGCGAAAATATCATGAATCCAATTGGTGCTTCAAACACATGGCATTGGACCGGTTACAGAAATTCATGGATCGTTTTGGATGGACAAATCATTCAATCGGTAAGTGGTGGCGGGCATTTTGGCGGCGGTTTATTTATCAATGCTTACGATATGGCACGCTTTGGTTTATTGAGTTTGCATAAAGGCAATTGGAATGGTAAGCAAATCATCAGCAAACAATGGGTCGATCAGGCATTAACACCAACCACTGCAAACAAAGGTTATGGTTATATGAATTGGTTCCTGAACACCGATAAAAAATTATTTCCTTCGGCTCCGCAAACTGCATTTGCACATTTGGGAAACGGCACCAACATGATCTATGTTGATACGCAAAACGAAATGGTGGCTGTTGTTCGCTGGATCGAGCACAGTGCTTTGGATGGTTTTGTAAAACGATTATTGGAAGCAATTACAAAATAGAATTTCAAAATTGTATCTTTCATGGAATTGAAATAATTAATATGGACCTGACACAATTCTCAACACTTATTTTAATTATTACTTTCCTATTTTCTACCATTGCCATCTGGTTTGCAGGTATAAAAATTATTTCAGCCATCGATGCCATTACCCTGCATTTCAATCTGGGTGAGGCTTTTGGCGGAATGGTATTTCTGGCAATTGTTACCAATCTTCCCGAAATTGCCATCACTGCTGTGGCAGCTTATCATCACAATTATGATATTGCTGTAAGTAATTTACTCGGTGGTATCGCTATTCAAACTGTCGTTTTAGTTTTAATCGATGCATTTGGTGTAGGACGAAAAGCACCGCTTACTTTAAAAGGCCATTCAAATGTTTTGGTGCTTGAAGGCGTTGCATTAATTTTTATTTTAACGATGGTGATGATGGCCAAACAATTTTCGCCCAACATTATTTTCTTTCGTACCACACCATTCGAATGGTTGATTTTATTTATCTGGTTGGGAAGTGTTTATTTAATTTCACGATTTGTTGATGTTGTAAAAAAAGAAAAAAAGATTGTCACCGACCCAACACATCATCTGCGTCATCCCAAAGCAAGATTTAAAGGAAATATTCAATTGGCCATTTCAATTTTTATTATTTGTGCCGTCGTTACTTTAATAGCAGGTTCTGCATTAGAAGTAACAGGCGATGTTTTATCAAAACGTTTTGGTATGAGCGGCGTTTTATTTGGCGGAACCATTTTGGCATTATGCACTTCATTGCCCGAAATATCTACCGGTATTGCATCTGCGAAGATCCGCGAATATCAAATGGCGGTAAGCGATATATTTGGCGGCAATGCATTTTTGCCCGTTTTATTTTTAATGGCATCTATTATTGGCGGCGATGCCATACTACCATCGCTGCAACCATCCGACATGTATTTAACAGGATTGGGAATTATTTTAACGGGTATTTATTTAATCGGTATGGTCATGCATTCAAAAAAACAATTTTTTAGAATGGGTATCGATTCAATAATTGTTTTACTTGTGTATGTTATTGGATTAGTTGGTTTATTATTTTTAGTGAATTGAAAAAAATAAAAAATTATTATTGACCAAACTACAAATCATTATTCAACTTTACCGGCGTCGCACCCTTCAACGTTCATAACTTTATTCAACACGCAGAAGAAAAATAATCATGACACAAAAAAAAGGCATCGATATTATCAATAAAGTTTTAGACGCCTGCTATGCGGTTGATAAGGATTCGCTTTTTTTAATGAGCCTGATGCATCAGTACGAAGACAGGGGATTTCTTACAAAAAAACAATTGGCAGGCTTGTACGACAAAGCAAAAAAAATAAATGAAATACCACCGGGCTGGTTGGCAACTATCGAAGCAATGATCGCCAAATTACCAACACGCGACAGATCGCCTATCACAAAAACTTTTGAGCCAGTTGTTGAAAACGAAACTACTGCTCAGCAATTAACAGCAATACTTTCAAAATATCCACAACACAAGGCAGTATTATTGTTGCAATCAAAATTTCAAAAAGAACATTCGCTCAATGCGGCCGAAACAGCTTCATTACAGAAGTTCTATAAATTATTAGTGAAGTAATTTTATTTTGTGCCTTTGATTGCAGTGCCGTTGATGCGGATATCTTTTTCATCATCCAAAACCCTCTTCATCAATTTTTTTAATACCTCAGGAATAATATCTTTTTCCTCTTCGGTAAGTTCATGAATGATCTCGAAAAATTCATCCTCATCATCATAATAACCAAAATAAAGGTCGTAGCGGTCTTTGAGATGCAATCGTAGCGACAGCTCTTTATCTTCTTCATATTGATACATCGTAACGATCGACCATTGATCTTCGTCAAGGCAATCAAAACGAATATCAACAGAAGTTTCATTTAATATCCATGTTACTAATTTTTCAATCATTTCAGCGGAATGATCCCGTACTAATTCTTCAAATGTCATAATTCAACTTGCTTTAAAAATGTTCAACCGGTTTTATTCGGGCTCAAATGTACATCGTAAAAACGATTGTTACGATTTGCAGAAATACGGGGAAAAAACCGAAAAAAAAGGGTGTTTTACCCGTATGACGGTAAAAAAAACAAATCTATATTTGTGTTACAAACTCAAAAAGTTTTATTCACTGGGGGGTGAATTGATAGTCCTGCTTAATTATTTAAGTAGGACTATTTTCATTTAAAGAAACAGCATCATTGTACAATTCACCATCAAAACACTTCAAACCTTACCTTTGCGAACTTTAAGAAAGCAAATAGTTCATAGTTGATAGTTCATGGTCAGATACATCACCCATGAACTATGAACTATGACCCATCAACTAAAAATGAAATACGAAAAGGAAATTAATCGCAGAAGAACATTTGCCATCATCTCTCACCCCGATGCGGGTAAAACAACTTTAACCGAAAAATTATTGTTGTTTGGTGGCGCTATTCAAACTGCGGGTGCTGTAAAAAGCAATAAAATAAAAAAACATGCTACCAGCGATTTCATGGAAATCGAAAGGCAGCGTGGTATCAGTGTGGCAACGAGTGTTATGACCTTCGAGTATAAAGACATGCTCATCAATTTGCTTGATACGCCCGGCCACAAAGACTTTGCAGAAGATACTTACCGAACATTAACTGCAGTTGACAGTGTTATCTTAGTGATAGATAGTGTGAATGGTGTTGAAGCACAAACACGCCGCTTGATGGAAGTGTGCCGTATGCGTGATACGCCGGTCATTGTTTTTATCAATAAAATGGACCGTGATGGCAAAAACAGATTTGATTTATTGGAAGAAATAGAAAAAGAATTAAAGCTGGCTTTGCATCCCATGACATGGCCCATCAACAGTGGTAAAGATTTTAAAGGTGTTTATAATTTAGATAATAAAAGTTTGCGTTTATTTACTGCCAGCACAAAAGCTGATGAAGAAGATACGATTGCCATTAACGATCTGACCGATAAAATTCTTGATACAAAAATTGGTGAACGCGATGCAGAACAATTGCGCGAAGATGTTGAATTGGTGGAAGGCGTTCATGGTGAATTAAATAATGAAGATTATTTATTGGGCAAAGTGGCTCCCGTATTTTTTGGAAGTGCCGTAAATAATTTTGGTGTGAAAGAAATGCTCGACACTTTTATCCGCATTGCACCCATTCCGCGCAGCAGGGAAACTTCGGCAAGTATGGTTGAAGTGGGCAATGATAAATTCAGCGGATTTATTTTTAAAATTCATGCCAACCTCGATCCCAAACACCGCGACAGGATTGCGTTTCTGCGCGTTTGCAGCGGCAGGTTCGAAAGAAACAAATATTATCATCATGTTCGTTTAAATAAAGAAATCCGTTTCAGCAATCCATATTCTTTTTTGGCAAGAAGCAAAGACGTGATTGAAGATGCTTATCCCGGCGATGTGGTTGGTTTATTCGATACCGGTAATTTTAAAATTGGGGATACTTTAACCGAAGGAGAAAATTTTTATTTCACCGGCATCCCAACTTTCTCTCCCGAAATATTTAAAGAGTTAGTGAACAAAGATCCGATGAAAACAAAACAACTCGAAAAAGGTGTGCAGCAATTAACCGACGAAGGTGTTGCGCAGTTATTCACGCAACATGGCGGCAATAAAAAAATCATTGGTTGCGTGGGAGATCTGCAGTTCGAAGTTATTCAATATCGTTTGTTGCAGGAATACGGCGCTGCTGCCGAGTTCCGCACATTGCCTTTTTATAAAGCCTGCTGGTTAACGTCAAACGATCAAAAAAAGTTAGACGATTTTTTACGCTTCAAACAAACCAATAGTGCCGAAGATAAAGATGGTCATCCTGTTTATTTAGCGCAAAGCGAATGGTTTTTAAATACCGAAATAACCAACAATCCAGATATTAAATTTCATTTCAGCAGCGAAGTGCATAAATAAATTGATGGGTTGAAATTTTTTATTGGACCGGCTGTTGTAATGCTATTTAACTTTAGTTGCGTCGCACACTTGTACTGTTGTAATTTTGTTGAACAGATTTAAATTATAAAATTAAATTTCTGCTTTGGAAAATATGTACGACATTATCATCATTGGTGCCGGCCCAATTGGTCTGGCTTGCGGCTTGGAAGCCAAAGCAAAAAATTTACGTTATTTAATTATCGAGAAAGGCTGCCTTGTAAATTCAATTTACAATTATCCGCAAAACATGACTTTCTTTTCTACATCCGAACGATTGGAAATCGGCGGTATCCCTTTCGTAAGTAATAACGATAAGCCAACAAGAATTGAAGCATTGGAATATTACAGAAGGGTAGTGGGTTCTACAAAACTCAATATTAATTTATTTGAAAGGGTGCTGGAAGTGAAAAGTGAAATATCAAATGTCAAAAACGAAAAAAAATATTTCGAGATCATCACTTCCAAACAAACTTATCAAACAAAAAATATAATCATCGCATCAGGATTTTACGATATCCCATATTTGTTGAATGTTCCCGGCGAAGAATTACCTAAGGTTACGCATTATTTTCAGGATCCGCATTTTTATGCATTTCAAAAAGTGCTGGTAGTTGGTGCTAATAATTCGGCCGTGGATGCTGCTCTGGAAACATGGCGCAAAGGTGCAGATGTAACAATGGTCATCCGCGAAAGCGAAATTGGTAAACGTGTAAAATACTGGGTGCGACCCGATATTGTGAACAGGATCGAAGAAGGTTCCATCAAAGCATATTTCAGTTCAAGCATCATCGAAATAAAAGATCACGAGGTTATTATTCAAACACCCGATGGCATTGTAAATCTTGAAAATGATTTTGTAATTGCAGCAACAGGTTATCAACCCGATCTGTCTTTTCTGCAAAAAGCAGGAATTGAATTATCGGCCGATGAAATTAAAAAACCTGCTTACAATGAACACACACATGAAACCAATGTAAAAGGAATTTATCTTGCCGGTGTTGTTTGCGGCGGAATGAATACGCACAGTTTATTTATTGAAAATTCAAGAGAACATGCCGCATTGATCATAGCAAATATTTTACTTACCAGCTAAATAAGCATTGATGAAATTGTTTGAAACAGATAGGTTGTTGGTAAGAAAATTCTTTGCCGGTGATACTGATAATTTTTTTCTGATCAACAGCAATGCAGACGTTATGCATTTTATCCGTCCGGTAAAAAATAAAAAAGAGTGCGATGATTTTTTACTGGAGAATATTAATATGTATCGGGATAATTCAATTGCAGGAAGATATGCGGTTATTGAAAAAGCTACCGGCATTTTTGTTGGCAGTTTTTCATTTTTGTATTTATCCGACGATGTTAATTATCATATTGGTTATGCTTTGCTGCCCGATTTCTGGGGCAAAGGATTTGCGCAGGAATTAGTAAAATATGGTATTGCTTTTTTCTTTTCCTCAACAGATAAACAAGAACTGTTTGCCATAACAGATCAGGAAAATATGGCTTCACAAAATGTAGTTTTAAAAAACGGGTTCTATGCAAAAGGAGTAACCATGGAACATGATAAACAGCTTGATTTATTCTGCATTAACAGGTGACTGTTCATCGTTTGTTATCATTATAAATTCAACCAATAATTTAATTTAAAAACTATTGCCCTGTTTTTATTTTGAAGGAGCGGTGTTGTGTAATAATTATCAGTATAAACCAAATACAGATCGCTCATTGGTTTAAACCGGTATTGAAACCTGCTGTTGATATTAAAATTATTTGCCTGCGTATTGTATTGCAAAAAAGTTGTCCATGAAACTGTTGTACTGAAATTATATTCGATCTTTGGCGATAATAAAAATAATTCGGTACTGCCATACGGATCAGGAAAAATTAATTTATCAAATTCGGCCTGAAAGATCAAATTCAGGTGGGGCCTGCTTCTCATTGTAATGCTTCCCGATAGCGAACTGATGTTGCCATTATAAAATTGCCCGCCCGAATAGGTGATGCCATAACTAAAATCTTTTCTTGTATCAGAACCATAACTAAACGATGCCTGCGAATATTTATAATGTTGTGCCGGTAAAGGTGTGGAACTCGTGAACGAAATAGGATATAATAAATCGAGTTCGTTATGGAGTATCATGGTTTTAAAAAAAGAAGTGTTTTTATATTCTATCATATACGCAACATCAAAATCATTTTCATTGAAAGAATAATTTGGATTAACAACAAGATAATTTTCTAACCTGAAAGTGTGCCTGACAATGGAATTATTTTTTGGGTAAATTCTGTAAACCACTGAAGCATAAACGTGCTTAAACCCAACACGAATGGTTGTATCCCTGATGGCATCATAATTATTGATCCGCTGTACATAACCCATATCGGTATAATAATTTGTGCCCAATGTTGCAATGTCTAATGTGGTAGAAATTTTTTTCTTGTTAAATGAAAATCCTGTTTCCTGAAAATTATTTTGATCGGTAATATTAGGTTTAAAAGAATAATGAAAAGCATACCACCAGTTCCATTTTCCATCGCGGCTGAAATAATCGAAAGTGCTTCCTGCGTTTCTTCCCCATGCATTTAAGGGATTATTTTTTCTATTGATATCGGATTGAAAATTTTCATGATCTAAAAAATACATTTTAAAAATAGAACGGCTCAAAACGTTTTTATTGAATGAAATGGCTGTGTAATTTTCGGGCGAATAATCTCCTTTGGCGCCTGTTTGCATGCTCATGACACCAATTCTTGTTTTGGGGTCTAAACTGCCCGATAATCGCACACCACCAATGATGGGAATGGGGTTCCCCGTTGTATCCAATCCAATTCTTCTTGAATAAAAAGGTGTGATGAGTGAAGGAATACCATACTCGCCAAATATGTCGGCATTTTCTAAAAAGAAGGATCTTTTTTCCGGAAGAAAAATATCATAACGCGTAAGGTTGGTTACCTGCTGATCTACTTCCACCTGCGAAAAATCGGGATTTAAAGTAAGGTCTAAATTTAATGATGATGTTAATGTTATCTTACTATCCAAACCCCCGCTGATCGTAGCTTTGGTAGGATTGTTATTTTCCTGGTCGCCTTGGATGTTTCCGGAAGCATATGGAATCATTACTATATTTCTTCCGGGTGTGGGAGGTGCTTTATCCCACAACAACGCACCCGTGTAACCCATGTTGTAAATATTAAAATTGCTGGGCACATGTGTCCAGCCTGAATATTGGTTATACTTCATATCCACTCTTAAAAAATTAATTCCCCATAAAGTTTTATCGGCCGGGAATCTCAATGTTTTAAAAGGAATGGCCATCTCAGCAGTCCACCTGTCTTTATATCTTTTTGTTGCCGAAAACCATTTATTATTCCAACTCCAGCTAAGTTGGTTATCCTGGCTCATACTTACCTGGTCTTCGGATTGCGCATTCAATGCATTTACCGCAAAAATAAAACCGTTGGTATGGCTGTTTTGCGGATCTAGAATAATGGCAACACCATCGTTATCTAAATGTCCAATATCGCGTTTTAAACTTTGTATGATATTCTTTCCCGAATCGTACGAAGTAAAAGCAACGTACAAAAATTTATCATCGTATGCAACCTGAACTTCTGTTCTGTCATTGGGACAAACATCGTCGGTAGGGAATTTTACAAAGAAATCCGTTTTCTTTTCTGCTACATTCCAAATGCTGTCGTCTAAAATGCCATCAATTTTTAAAGGAGAATTTGAATGCGCAATATGAATTTGAAAATCTTTCTGAAAGTTTTCAACATTTATACTTTGAGCATTCGATCTACAAAAAACAACAATAAAAAAAACAACGAACAATGCAGGCTTCATAAGAAATAAAACTAAAAAAAATGAAGCATTCCCTCATATTTATTTATGAATGGCAAAAAAAGCAAAGTTCCCTTCATTTATATTAAATGAAAGGAACTTAAGAACAAATAACAGTTGTGGCAGTTAGTTTAGGGGCTTATTGTTTTCAGGTTGATCAAAAATTATTGATTGAAAGTTTTTGCCAAAATTTTATTCTTTGGGGCGCAAATTGTACCATTCTCTTTTTCCATCGGCTTTTGATACAAGCAAACCAAATTTTTTATTTGTTCTGTTTGCTGCCGCTTTTGCCAGTTCCAATACACCAATGGTATTTATATCGCCACGGTTCATATAATTAAACTCCATGCTTGGCATTTGAAAAACATTATCGGTACCCTGAACCTGAATCGTTTTGTAGAAACCTTCTTTCGACATTTCTTCAATCAGGATTTCATAGTCAGATGCACTCGTTGAATCATACAATTCAACCGTAATTGTAAATCGAGCCATACTATTGTTTTGCTAATAAAAATATCGTCCCCGTTAAACAAAAAAAATGACATTGCTCATGTTTTGATGTTGCAACAGCAAAAACAGAGTTCTTTTTTGGGGAAATGATGTAATGGTAAATTATCGCCGAAACCCTTATCCAGCATGCGTTTAAGCTTCCTTCAAAAGCCTTACCACAACTTTGTCGATCGGTAACGAAACCGTTGCTTCATTCAGTTCATGCCACTCGATCCAGCGGAATACTTCAGCCTCGCCATTAGAATCGGCAATATGATGTGGCTGAAAATTAAAAGGGGAGTTGTGTGTAACGAGATCGATAGGTTCGTTTGCATGAACAAAATAATAGATCGACAAGATCTGATCCTTATTATTAAAAGCGGATATCTGAAAAAAATCGGTGGTATAAATATGCTTGCCTATTTCTACATCCAGGTTGGCCTCTTCCTTAAATTCACGTTTTAAACAATCTCTTGTTCCTTCGCCAAATTCCAATCCGCCGCCCGGAAATTTTGTAAAATAATTTCCGCGGATAAATTCATCGGTTACTAAAACCCTTTTTTTACTGTCGATCAAAATTCCGTAAACCCTTACATTAAATAGTGGCATCGATTTTATTTTTTCCGGTATTGTAATTCAATAATGTTGCAGAACAAATATAACTGCATTGATTTTATGTGCCGATCAGGGAACGTAAATTAATTTTTTGCAGGCAGTTTAAAATCCTGATCACTGAAAGGCGGGTTATCCGGGATTTTTAAAACATTAAATCCATGATTGGTTTCGCGATGGCAATTGGTGCAGGTATTTGTCAGTACCACAAAATTATTTTTAAATGCTGCGAAATCCTTATCCTGTATGGCTTTGCTGATGCTGTCAACAGGTTCATCTATCATTCCTAAAGCTTTAATTTCGGGGCGGTCGGTACAATATTTATTAATATTATCGAGTGCTTCTTTAATTTCTTTTATTTCAAAATCGGCCAGGTCCCAATTTTTATTTTGACCGGCAAACCAAAGTTTGGCATGATGAATTTGTATGCTGCTCATAAATTCTCCCAATCCCGGTTTATAACTGTTGTTCAGTTTTATTTCCAAACTATCGATCCTGCTTTGTAATTTTTTTTCGTTCTCTGTTTTGGTATTGCATGCCACAATACTTACCATCAGCAACAAGAAAATTATTTTTTTCATTTTAATTGTTTAGCACTTAAATGTACAAAGGTTTATTACCTCACAATTTTCGGTAATGGAAAATATAGGTGAAATAAAAAGCGGATTTTTTTTGTTACGGGCTGTAAATCTTTGTGGGGCTGCGGTTGCGTCGCACACTTGTGCGGTTTGTACGTTAATCGACAAAGGGAGAAAGATGTTTTTTATGTGCATTACAAACCCACAACGTTATTAGGCAGGATTATAAATCCTGCCCAACATAAATTTATTATTTCTTTTTTCCGTTATTAAAATGAATTTGAAAACCAACTTTAACACTAACTGTATGGGTTGCATCAAAATATTGTACGGAGGAAGTTGAGCCATAAGCTAAAGCAAGTTCTAATGCAATATTTTTACTCAGGAAAAATGCAGGGCCTGCAGATAATTCCCATGTTGTCATGCTATTTGAGTTTGATCCTCCATATTTATAAGAGCCATATCCAAAAGATCCGTTTCCGAATAATTTAGCATTTGTACCTATTGGCAAAAAGTAATAACGAATAAATGGTGCAGCAGAAATTGATGAATAACCTCCCCCTGAGGTTTGAAGATTAATTCCTGCACCTACTGCAAGATTGTTATTTATGAAATAGCCTGCTACCGGATTAACAACACTACTTGTTACAGCACTACCATTTGCTGGTTTTGCAGAACTGAAACTTGCCGATCCGCCTAATAACCATGTTCCTTTTTCGGTTTGTGCCTGCGTACTAAGTGCAATAAAAGTGATGATAAAACTTAAAAGAATCTTTTTCATAAGTGTTGATTTTATTTTGATATAATAAATAAATTTCCTGCAAGGTAGTGCTTAAAGCAATACAACTTTGTTTAATATAATGTGAAAATTAAATGGCAGAAAAAAAATATAAGAAGTTGATGACAAGAAATGAGTCTATTATTTTTCTGTAAAATTTATTTTATTCTTCGTTGTTGAGTAAAGAACAAAGCGTAAAAGAGTGCGACGCAACCGAAGCTGCACAAGGGTTTGCTGCTGGTAACAAAAAAAACCTGTCACATTTCGAGTGCCTCAATGTGACAGGTTTTTTTAAAGCATTTCTATTTTACAAATAACTAAAATTAGTTTTTGGCGTTAGTGCAAGCAATGTTTCGTACATGAGTTGAATGGTATGTTCGATATCGCTCTTGTGCAACATTTCTACAGTGGTGTGCATGTAACGCAACGGGATAGAAATTAAAACACTGGGGCAACCATCGTTGGCATATGCAAAACTATCGGTGTCGGTTCCGGTGCTGCGACTAACGGTACGCATCTGCAAAGGAATTTTTTTCTTCTCGGCAATGTCCTGAACAAAACTTAATAATTTATTATGCACTGCGGGCCCGTAAGTTGGCGATGGACCTTTACCGCATGCTACATCGCCTTCAATTATTTTACTGATCATCGGTGTTTGCGTATCGTGTGTAACATCGGTAATGATGGCAAGATCGGGTTTAATGCGACGTGCAATCATTTCGGCACCACGCAAACCAATTTCTTCCTGCACTGCATTTACAATATATAAACCAAAAGGAAGTTTTTTATTATTTTCTTTTAATAATCGTGCTACTTCGGCGATCATAAAACCACCAATGCGGTTATCGAATGCACGTGCAATTAAATAATCGTAAGCCAATTCATCGTAGCCTTCTTCGTAAGTAACCACCGAACCGATATGAATGCCCAATGCTTCCACTTCTTTTTTTGTACGGGCACCGCAATCCAAAAATAAATTATCAACCTTTGGTTGTTGTTCTTTTTGGTCGCCATTGCTCATGCGTGTATGGATGGCGGGCCAACCAAATACGGCTTTTACAGTTCCTTTTTTCCCGTGGATCAACACACGTTTTGCAGGGGCGATCTGATGGTCAACGCCGCCATTTCTTTTTAAATAAATAAATCCCTGATCGGTAATATAATTTACAAACCAACTGATCTCGTCGGCATGTGCTTCAATCACTACTTTAAATGTTGCGGTTGGGTTGATAACGCCGACAGCAGTTCCGTATGGATCGCTGAAATGTGTATCTACCAAGGGTTTTATATAATCTAACCATACTTTTTGTCCGCTGCTTTCGAAGCCAACAGGCGAAGGTGTGTTCATATAACTTTTCAGGAATTGATACGAAGCATCGGTAAGAATGGATTTGCTTTTTGCTTTTGTTTTTTTAGTTTTAGCCATGATGATTTATTATAAGTTAGTTTTTCATTACACGAATTAAATTTATACTTTATAAATGGTTTCGACAAACTCAATCTGACATTTTATTGAACGATTTAGTTTTTCTTTTTTTAGTCCTTAGTTTTTTGTCTTGATAGTTTATTTTAAAAAAGAGTAAAGCTAACGATTCCGCACAGTGCCTTCACCAGCATCAGTCCGTCGATGATTGCAAGGTAATATAGAATGCTTTTACGTTGGTGCATCGACCATGCAACAGTTATCAACAAAATAAAAGGAATGGCGTTGATGATGATGCGCATCAATGGGAAATGATGGCTGATAGTGTAAATTAAAAATGTTCCGAGGCCTACGATGCACAAAGGGATCATGATATAAAAAATAGTATTTCGTAAACCAACACGTACCACAAATGTTTTGAGTTGCTGATTATAATCGGCAGCATAATCTTTTATGTCGAACATGATACAAAGCACCGTGATGTACATAAAATTTTTTATGAACAATAAAGTTCCGAATAGTGTAATGGCAAATGGTTCGTTGTATTCGATCGAATGAAATAATATCGGATAGATAGTAACTGCTCCGCCCCAAACAAAACCAATCACAAAAGGTTTCATCCATCCGTTACTGCGCAGGTTATGTTTTTTGAATTGCAAAAATTCGATACCATAGTATAAAATGGCCACAACCGGAAATACCAAGATCAATGCCCATTGAATTGCCGGCATTTTAAATATGTCTTGCCAAACATCTTTACAAACAAAAAACGCCGACACGATCATGATTAAAACGAGAATTAATTGAGAGCGGATCATCAATTGCTTATTGTTCAAATACCAAACCGAACGTTTATTGTTTTTATCGGGGGTAATGACATCGATATACGCTTCGATATAATACAACGTGGTGGCACAAAACAGAAGAATGTAATACCAAAACGTATTAAGCGGAAAGCCTTGCTGGATGCTTGCTTCAAAAGAAAGCGCTACCGCACAAATGCCGTAAAAATAATTTCCGAAGAAAATAAATAATGCAATCTTTTTCAACAATGTTTATCTGTGAACCATGATGACGGTTGGTCCGGTTAAAGTATCGCTCACATGTCCGGCTAAATCTTTTGCCCAGAATTTAAAAACACAAGTGTCGTTTTGATTGGCGCATGCAGGCTCTCTTATAGGCGGATACCCCAAATTAAAACCATACGACAAGCTAATATCAAAAACACCTTTCAGGTTTTTACTCGTAGGAAAACCGGGAATGGGATAGCCCTGCGTAAAATTACTTAACGAACAATTTTTAGTTACTTTCTGTATCCATAAAGAATCCTGTACATCGCCCTGCGCATCCGTAAATTCAATGCTGAACGATAAGGTTTGGCTTGGATTTAATACGGTTGTATTAACGCTTTTTAAAAATAATTGCGGTTTATCGGTGTATAATCCTTTATTGCAGGAATTTGTTATGATAGCAATAACAAATAGTATCAATATTTTTGCCTTCATACTTTTATATTCATTTCAAATGTACTTAAATCATTTCAACCCATAACTGTGCAACCATCACTTGTTAACAATATTTTTTCAATTAATGATGAAAATTTTCTGCAACAGGCAACAGAATTTTTTCAATTTCAATATCAGCATAATGCTGTATATAAAAATTGGTGCGATTTATTGAAGACGATGGACGATGGACGATGGACTGTGGCCGGTCAGTCATCAATACACTTTCCATTTCTCCCTATATCATTTTTTAAGAGCCATCAAATAACTACAACGCTGTTCGAACCGCAACAAATATTTGAGAGCAGCGGCACCACGCAAACCACTAACAGCAGGCATTTGGTAAAGGATATTAATTTATACAAACAGAGTTTCAGTAAAGCTTTCGAATTATTTTATGGTGATATAAAAGATTGGTGTGTGATTGGTTTATTGCCTTCTTATCTCGAAAGAAATAATTCTTCGCTGGTGCTGATGGTGGATGAATTAATTAAAATGAGTGGTCATGCCGACAGTGATTTTTATTTATACGATCTCGATAAACTGCAATCAACATTGCATCGATTGGAATTGCAGCAACAAAAAACTTTGTTGATTGGTGTAACATTTGCGTTGTTAGATTTTGCCGAAACACATCCAATGCAATTAAATCATACCATCATCATGGAAACGGGTGGTATGAAAGGAAGGAGAAAAGAATTAACAAGATTTGAGGTACACGAATATTTAAAACAAAGATTGGGAGTAAAAAATATTCATTCAGAATATGGGATGACAGAATTATTATCGCAGGCTTATTCAAAAGGGGAAGGGATATTTGTTTGTCCGCCATGGATGAAAGTATTGGTAAGGGATGAAGAAGATCCTTTGCGGGTAAGCGTTTCGGGCCGCGGTGTTTTGAATGTGATAGATCTGGCAAACATCTACAGTTGCAGTTTTATTGCAACCGATGATGTTGGAATGGTATATGAAGATGGCAGTTTTGAAGTGTTTGGGCGATTAGATAACAGCGATATTCGCGGATGCAGTTTGTTGGTTGTGTAATTGACAATTATATTTGCAATCCTGCCCAAGTGGCGAAATTGGTAGACGCACTGCCTTCAGGTGGCAGCGTTCGCAAGGACGTGCTGGTTCGAATCCGGTCTTGGGCACAAATAAAAAAGCAATTCATTTTTGAATTGCTTTTTTATTTGATTGAGATTATCGCTTCAAAAAAACATCAAACGCAAAGCGGATCAATGTGCCGATGATAACTATCAAAAAGAATATCCGGATAAATTTATTTCCTTTTTTAATGGCCAGTCTTGCGCCTATCATTCCGCCCAAAGCGTTACTGGCAGCCATTGGTAGGGCAATGCTCCAGATGATGGAACCTTTCAGCATAAATAAAATAATAGAACCTGTATTGGTTGCAAGGTTTATCATTTTTGCATTGGCCGATGCGTGCAGAAAATCAAATCCCATTAAAGTGATGAATGCAAGAATTAAAAAACTTCCCGAACCCGGGCCAATGAATCCATCATAAAAACCAATTATCGAACTGATCAAAATAGAATAAATAATTTGTTTTACAGAAGAATGATCTTTAGCAGTATGCTGTCCGAAATTTTTTTTCGAATACGTATAAATGGCAACACCAATCAGTACAATTAATAAAATGGGTTTCATAAAATCGTTATGGACCATTGTTAATAATTGCGAACCTGCATAAGCAGCACAGAAAGCGATCAGCATCATCATCGATAATAATTTCCAATCTAATTTTACTTTTTTGACATACTGATAAACTGCTGAAGCAGTGCCGCTGAAAGAAGGAAATTTTAAAGAACCGATGACGGTTGCTACAGGGTAGGATGGAAGCAAAACCAATGCTACAGGCAATTGTATCAATCCGCCGCCACCAACAACTGCATCAACCAAACCGGCTGCAAAGGCTGCGATACAAAGTATGATGATGGTGGTAATATCCACTGAAATTAATGTTTAAGGTTAGCAATGATCAGTCCAACAATCACAACGATACCGCTGATTAAATGAACGGTTGTAAATTTTTCATTTAAGAATAATACTGCTTCAATAGTACTGAACACAGGCATTAAATTACTGAACAAAGAAGTTCTGGCAGGACCAATTCTGGCAATAGATGCATTCCAACATAAAAAACCGATCACAGAATTTCCAATACCTAAATATAAAATGGTCAGTAACATTCCATGCGTCCAATGCAAGGGTTGTGTTATCTGTGTTTCGATGATATAAAATGGAAACAACATTAACGTACCGGCAATAAAGATTGTTACTAAAAAACTCATTGGCGCAATGGTTGCCGGTTTCTTTTTTACTAAAACGCTGTAAATGGAAAATATAAATGCACTTGCCAGTATCCACAGATCGCCTTTGCCAAACCTAAGCTGCATCAGCTTTTGCCAGCTTCCTTGCGAGAGTAGTAATAAAACCCCTGCAAAACATAAAACAATTCCTGTTAACCTAAAATTGTTGATTCGCTCTTTTAAAAAGATAGCCGAAAAAACAGTAATAAAAATGGGCGCAGCCGTTGTTGCAATTAAAACGAGATTGATGGCAGCAGTAAAATGACCGGCAACATAAATTAAAGTATTGAAAATGGTTACGCCCGTTAACGCCGTAAAAAACAAATACCATTTATGTTGAAGTAAAATATTTTTTTGTGCGATGAATTTTTTCCAACCGATCAATGCAATGAAAACAGAAGCCGTACCCCAGCGGAAAAATGCAAGACTGACGGGTGGAATTTGATTGGCGATCCCTCTTGCCACCACATAATTGCCCGACCAGATGATAATCGTGATCATGGCGAACACAAAACCAATAAATAAATTTTTATTTGGGGATGAGTTCATTTAATTGTTTATCTCAATGAGCAAAATCAATTTCAAAATTTCCTTTGATGCGTTCCATAGGTGGATTAAAATATCCAAATTGAACTTTAGGAAATTCTTCATGAATTAATTCCTGCAATTGTTTTACACCCATCATTTCGCCAGTTTCGGTAACAGCAATTTGTTTCAAATACCAATCGGGATCGATATTAAAATTTCGCCATTGAATCATACTCAGATCAGTATCAATGATTAATTTTCTCAGGGCTTCATATTCTTCCACGCTATCAGTCATTCCGGGAAAAACAAAATAATTTATACTTGCCCATTTACCATAACAGCGAACAACTTTTAAGCTTTCAACAATATCTTCGAATTGATAATTATTGGGGCGATAATAATTGGTATAAATATTTTTCCGTGCAGAGTTGGTGCTGACACGAATACTATCTAAACCCGCTTCACACAATGCTTTCACAGCATCGGGCTTTGAGCCGTTGGTGTTGATGTTGATGCTTCCTTTGTTGGTATGTTTACGAATTTCGATGATAGATTCACGAATGGTTTCCCACATCAATAATGGTTCGCCTTCGCAACCTTGTCCGAAACTTACGATTGGAAATGGTGCATTCATTAAATGAGGAACAGTGAACTCAACGATTTCTTCGGCAGTTGGTTTAAACGTTAAACGGTCTTGTGTTGCAACGATCGTTTCTTCTTCGGGTTGAAACGAAATACAACCCAAACAATTTGCATTGCATGCTGGTGAAGAAGGCACGGGGCATTCCCATCTTCCCAAAGAAAAATTTCTTGCAGCCGGGCAATGGTACGTATTGCAACAATTTTCCATCAAATGTTTTACCAAACGGTTATGCGGATATGTTTCAATTAAATGCTGAGAGCCGTTTTTAATTTTTGTATCATCATAACCTGCACATTCCTGGCGGATATCTTTTTCAATTCTTACCGCAGTCACATAAAATTTTTTATTCAACCAACCTGCAGCGGTGTAACAAAATAATGGGAGTGTAGGTGCATCGGGCATTGTTTCGAACGCCGATAAAAATAATCCGGTATGTGCCGGCGGAATAAATGCGGCAACGGCAAAGCCTTTATCGCACAAACGCATTTCACCGGTCACCACGTCAATGCCAATTGCTTTGCGGCCCGGCAATTCGTAGAGATTGCCGCCATCAGGCAATTCTATCCAATCGTCTGTTGGAACAGGAAATGCATCCCATCCTGCACGACCAACCGCATAGAGCGAAAGATCTTCGTAAATATTTCCTTTTCCATCAGAATATAATAAATAAGGCGATTGTTGTAAAGACATGTATAATTTGTGATTTGAAATTTATAATTTGGAATTTGTCATCTGTTCAACTGTTCGCGGCAAAACTCGTTAAAATCTTTTTCATCGGCTTCGCTGATTTCTGCATCGATTTCTTTTTGAATGAGTTTATTATTTTTAAGATCGATGGTGAGGATATTGTCTTTCAGGATCGCATTTGCAACATCTTTCCACAAATATTTTTTTTGAGGGAATGAGTTGAAAACAATTTCTTCTTTATCGAAAGCTGCTTCGGGCAATACTTTCAAAGGTTTTTCCAGTACGCCAATCACCAAATAAGCAATGCTGAAAAACAACCATTCACTTTTATTCAGGTACCATCCAAATGCTGCGATCAGCAAACCAAACCGATAATAAACTTCTTTGCCTTTTCTTTTCTGATTATTGCAATAGATCAGCCAATAAAAAATAATGGCTGCAGCCAAAAAATAAAGGGTAGAAATATTTTTAATATTGGACATAAAATTTCCCTGCAAGTTCTTAATACCTGCAAGAATAAAAGCTGCAACACTCATCAACAGCAATAGCTGACTGAAGAAATCGATCAATTTATAGGCGGCAGGGGTTTTAATTACGATGATATAATCGTATGTTTTCTTTGTCCTCATTTGTTAAACAAAACTAAAGGTTTCGATGTTAATACTGATTGATTGATGATTTTTTGGCTTAATCATTGCTAAACAATTACTGCATTCGCAAATTCTTACGCCATTAACAATTACTTTTGCACTGTAAAAAAATAAGTATGAAGAAAACGCATATTATAGTTTTGGTTCTGATAGCTGCCGCTATAACAATTTTAATTAGTTATACCGGTAATCTTACCACATACGAAACCATTGCATCGGCCGAACAAAAGCCGGGGAAGTTTGTGAATTTGATTGCCAAAATCGATAAGAGTCAACCATTGGAATATGATGCTGTTAAAAACCCAAATTATCTTTCATTTACTGCCATCGACACTTTGGGAAATACTGTGAAAGTGATTTATAGAAATACCAAACCAACCGATATGGAAAAAAGTGAAAGGATCGTGTTGAAAGGACGAATTGACGGAGATCATTTTGAATGCAAAGATATTTTATTAAAATGCCCTTCGAAATATAAAGACGATACCAAACAGGTTACCAAAAATGTTGAAGCAGGCAGTTAATTATTTTAATAATACCCGCATCAGAAAATAATTTTATCTTGTTGCAGTTGACAGAAAAAAAATTATAATGCAATACATAGGCGAACACTTGTTACCCGGACAATTCGGGCATTTTTTTACCATACTTTCTCTGGTTGCTTCATTGGTTGCTACCATTGCTTATTTTAAAGCCAATAAAATAATTGATATTAATGAAAAGAAAAGCTGGATAAGGCTTGCACGTATTTCGTTTTTAATAGAAACGATTTCTGTCTTTTCTATTTTCGGCATCATTTATTTTTTCGTTTCACATCACTATCACGAATATTTCTTTGCGTGGAATCACTCATCACGTTCGTTGCAACCTAAATATTTATTTGCATCAATTTGGGAAGATCAATCGGGAAGTTTTTTATTGTGGAATATCTGGCATTGTGTATTGGGATGGATATTGATTTGGAGATCGAAAGATTGGGAAGCGCCGGTAATGACAGCCGTAAACTTTGCGCAATTCTGTATTGCCACCATGCTGATCGGTATTTATTTCTTTGGAACAAAATTGGGCAACAATCCGTTTATTTTATGGAGAGATAATATGCCTGATTTGCCCATATTCAGCGATCCAAATTATTTGCAATTGCCACGTGTGCATGAAGGCAATGACCTGAATACTTTATTGCAGAATTACTGGATGGTCATTCATCCGCCGGTATTATTTTTAGGATTTGCTTCAACCATTATTCCTTTTGCTTATGCGTATGCAGGGTTGGTTAATAAAAGACACGATTGGATAAAAATAGTTTTACCATGGGCATCTTTTTCGGCAGCAGTGTTGGGTACCGGAATTATGATGGGTGCGGCATGGGCTTATGAAAGTTTATCATTTGGTGGTTACTGGGCCTGGGATCCTGTAGAAAATGCATCGCTTGTTCCGTGGATTACTTTGATTGCAGGATTACATTGCAACCTTGTTTACAAAAAAACGGGTTATTCGCTGCGCAGCACTTATCTTTTTTATATCATCACTTTTATTTTGGTTTTGTATTCTACTTTCTTAACAAGAAGCGGAATATTGGGCGATACATCGGTGCATGCTTTTGTGGGATCGGATATGACCGTTCAATTGGTTTCGTTTGTATTGGTGTTTTTTGTGCCGATTATGATCTTATTTTTCATGCGGTATAAATCTATTCCATCCATCATCAAAGAAGAAAGTACCTACAGCCGTGAGTTCTGGATGTTTATTGGTTCGCTGGTTTTATTTTTAGCAGCCCTCATCATCACAGCAAAAACATCTGTTCCTGTTTATAATAAAATATTCGGAACAAATATTGCACCATCTGAAGATCCTGTATTTGCATACAATCAAATTCAAATTTTTGTTGCCATTATTCTTGGATTATTAACGGCAACAGTCCAATATTTTAAATTCAAAGAAACATCAAACAGTTATTTTGGAAAGAAGATCTGGTTGCCCACTTTAATTGCTTTGCTGATAAGTTTGGCGATAAGTTTATTTGGCAATATTGATTTTACCAAAAAAGGAATTGGTTTCTTGGGTGCAATCCATGTCGCCATTTTTGCTTCGGTTTATGCTATTGTTGCTAATGCAGCATATATGTTTATTGTGTTGAAAGGAAAGAGTAAGATATCGGGTGCATCGGTTGCGCATGTTGGTTTTGGTTTGGTGTTGCTGGGAATTTTAATTTCATCGGCCAAGAAAGATGTGTTGAGTAAAAACACAACAGGCATTACTGTTTTCAGAAAAGATAAGAACGAAGATCCTGCCGAAAATATCACTTTATTTAAAGGCGTACCAACCGATATGGGAAGGTATATGGTAACTTATGTGCAAGACTCGTTTAATGTAAGGCAACGTAAACGCTTTTTTGAAATTGATTTTAAATCGAAGGATGGTAAAGATCATTTTAAATTATATCCCGATCTGATCAAAGGGAATAAAGGCATGGAAGGTTATTCGGCTAATCCTTCTTCACAGCATTACTGGTACAAAGATATTTTTGTTTATATCTCAGCATTTCAGGAAAACAATAAAGCCGATACTTCTACTTATCGCAATAAAGAATTAAAAGTTGGCGATACTTTGTATTACAGCAATGGATTGATGATATTGAATAAAGTTTCTAAAAACCCTGTTGAGCAAAAGGCAAGATTTGATGCCGATGAGTTGGCTGTATTCCTTGATTTTACTGTGATTTCGAAAGATGGGAGAAGATATGCCGCTTCACCTGGGGTCGCAGTAAAAGGTCAAACTTTACGTTCAATACCCGATACCGTTAAATCGCAGAGCCTGGCTTTAAAATTCAATAGGATCACCGATCAGAATGTTGGTAAATTTGAAGTAGGAATTAAAGAAAGTAATGCAATTACTGAATTAATTACTTTGAAAGTGTACGAATTTCCGATGATCAATCTTTTATGGATGGGTGTGGTGGTGATGACGGTTGGTTTTGGTATTGCTATTTATCAAAGGATCAAGCCAAAATCATTAACAGCGGCTTAGGGTTACCTTTTTTGAACAAGCAGCATTAATCTAAAATAGAAAGTCTATTTTTATAACTATGCAGCGGCTTATAAAAAATATTGTTTGTTTTTGCCTTATTGCCGGAACAATTTGTTTCGGAACAAAAGCTGTTGCTCAAGTACATGGCGTTTACGATACGGTTAAAGTATATGCTTATGTAACGCCTGCAGGCGACACAATTCCAATGAGTTATCTCCCTTATGTTGAAGTTAGGGCAAGACTTTCGAGAGAATGGCAGAAGCGTTGGGCTGAGTGGACAAGATTGCGCAATGCTGTTTATGTTACTTATCCGTATGCAAAGACTGCAGGAAAGATCATGAATGAGATCAATGCAAGATTGGTGAATGTAACAGACAAGAAACAACGGAAAGCGATCATTCATTCGCGTGAAAAAGAATTGCGACGTGAGTTTACAGACAAATTAACCAACCTTTCTATTTATCAGGGAAAAGTGTTGATGAAATTAATTTACCGCGAAACAAATAACAGTTGCTACGAAATCATTGGCGAATATAAAGGCTACTTTACTGCGGCCATGTACCAGACTGTTGCTTTCTTTTTTGGTACCAGTTTAAAACAAAACTATGATGCCAGAGGCAGCGATAAAGATATTGAAACAATAGTTCGTGATGTAGAAAAAATGTACGGCTACAAAAGTTAAACAATATGCTGCAATAGTTGTGTGAATTGCTGTCGCATGATCATTTTAGCTCCCAAACTTTCTAAATGCTCGGTATAGATCTGACAGTCTATCAAAACAACACCTTCGGTTTTTAATTGCTCTACATATTTTATAAATGCGAATTTGCTGGCATTACTTTCTTTGCTGAACATGCTTTCGCCAAAAAAAACTTTGCCTAATCTAATGCCGTATAAACCGCCAACTAATTTTCCGTCTTTCCATGCTTCGGCACTGTGCGCAAATCCCATCTTATGTAAATTAATGTAAGCTGCTTCAACATCATCTTTGATCCATGTTCCATCCTGACCCTCACGTTTGGTTTCTTTGCAGTTGTGAATTACTTCAGCAAACGATGAATTAATGCGAAATTCAAAAGCATCTTTTTTAATCAATGCTTTCATGCTTTTGCTTATTTTTAATTCATCGGGAAATAAAACAAATCTTGGGTTAGGGCACCACCACAAAGGGATATCGCCGTCGTACCAGGGAAAGATACCTTGCTTATATGCCAATAAAATTCTTTCGGCACTTAAATCTCCGCCCATGGCCAATAATCCATCAGGCAAAGCTTCTTCTACCGGAGGGAACCATATCGATTCGTTTAGTGCATACAAAGCCATGCAACAAAAATAAGATTTGAAATGAAAGTTGAGAACGTAAAAAAATGAAGAAATGATTAATGACCAACAGCTAATTCTTCGATGGTAGCGCCAATGCCACGGTCGGTGATAGCATCGCACATGGGTTTTAAAGTATCGTAATCGCCTAATTTAACGGCGTATTTTCCTTTGGTATGAATGAGCATGGCACATTGTTCGGCCTGTTGCTCGTTGTGACCGCAAATTTCAATTAATGTTTCAATTACCCATTCGAATGTGTTCACTTCATCATTCCAGACAATAAGACTGAAAGGATGAATATTTTCCACCAGCATATCTACCTCTTTTTCTTCACGAGGTTTATTTGCTTCATATTTGAAAGGTTCGTACATCGCTACAAAAATAGAATTTTCTTTCACATCACAAATATTGAGAGACATGATTGTTTGCAGAAAAAAGGAGCACTTTCTTTGGGTGAACAGCATTCATAAGTTGAAGTGTGCGACGCAACAGCAGCTGAATAAAGTTTTAAAAGCTGGTTACATAAAAAAAGCCTCGAAAAAATCGAGGCTTTGTGTGGGAGTTGACGGGATCGAACCGCCGACCCTCCCGACTTATAGGTCGGGATGCTCTAAACCTATGAGTTTCTCGACCTTTATTCTGCTTTTCCAATTTTTTATTTCTTTTTCTCTTTTCATTGCATCTGATTTCTTATCGAACGTTTCTGTATAAATAATTTTCCAATCATTAAACTTACCGGTAAAGCCCTTGTGATTTGAATTATGCTTTTTGAGACGTTCCAATAAATCATCTCCTGTAAAACCAACATAATATTTATCAGCAAGAGAAGAAAATAATATGTAAACATGAAAATTCATGGAATAACAAAAATAAGAAAGCCTCGAAAAAATCGAGGCTTTGTGTGGGAGTTGACGGGATCGAACCGCCGACCCTCTGCTTGTAAGGCAGATGCTCTAAACCAGCTGAGCTAAACTCCCTTTTAATTATTTTATTTAATCTCCGCCGATTCTTCCGATCGTAAATCGGAATGCTCTAAACCAGCTGAGCTAAACTCCCTTTTTGAACTATTCTTGTTTAATTGGGAGTGCAAAAATAGGCGCTGGAAGATAACAGCCAAAATTTTTTTAATTAAGTTGTACGGCAGGTAGCCGATATTGCTGACTATCGTACACAAATAATTCTTCTATAACGTAAGTCCAGTACTTGTATAACGGCGTTTTTGAAAGATAATTATCAACCTCGGCTTTTGTATTGGCATTTAAAGTTATCCAGCAGGTTTGGCTCTCCATGCTTACTGCATACAGGTCTATCACGTCTTTGTTGATCAAAAAATTAATATATGTGCGGTGTGCCGGAATAAAATTCATAAACTCCTCGTCCATCGTGAATTTTATGATTGCCTGAAACTTTTTCATAATCTACATTTTCTGAAATAATAATTACAATTTTCATGCAGTTTCTATTTCGTATGGCAAACTGTCAAAAGCAAGATAAAAACAAACCACAATAATTCAATTAATTTGCAAAAAACAATTTTAATTTATGAAAACGGTAGGATTATTATTGCTGTCGAACATATTTATGACATTTGCCTGGTATGGCCATCTGAAAGAAAGAGGTATCCCTTTATGGAAAGCAGTGATCGTAAGCTGGGGAATCGCTTTCTTCGAATATTGCCTGATGGTACCAGCCAACAGATCGGGATTTGCAAACGGCTGGAACGGTTTTCAGCTAAAAGTTACACAGGAAATCATCACATTGGTTGTGTTTACCGTGTTTGCCGTTTTTTATCTGAATGAACCATTCGAAAAAAAATATTTTGTAAGTTTTTTATTTATTGTGGGTGCCGTTTATTTTGCTTTCAAAAAATAAAAATTATGTTACCGGCAACAGTATTTCATGGCATCGCCTGTTGCGTCGCACACTTGTACAGTCGGTTCAATTGTCATCAATGATCAACTATAAAATTAATTTTGCAATTCTTCCGTTGCTACCAGCTAAAAAAATGGCATTCCCTTTTTTTGCTTTTTGCACTACATGAAAACTTTCGGTGGAAATTAATTTCCAATTCAATCCGCCATCGTTCGAAATATCTATGCCGCTGGTGCCGCAGGTAATTAATTGTTTTTCGCTGATGTAAATAACGCAACTGCGGTAACCATGTGGTGGAGTTTGTGGATGAGAGAAAGAAAAATGATTATTTAAGTTTACCAATACACAATTTAAAGTAGTGTCTTTATCATTATTAAAATCGCCTCCAACAATCACTGCATTATAATTGTAAACATCAATTGAATTAGCACCTGTACTTTCTTTTCCCTGAATTAAGGGGAGAATTTTATATCCACCACCTTGCCTTAATGCAGAAACTTTACCGCCAGAAACATACACAAATATATCTTGCTTCTGAGGTGGAACAACTATTTTCAAGTTGGTTCCACTTGCTGCAAAAAAGGCTTCTCCTTCTTTTAAATCAGGTGCCCAATCATTTTTTTGCCAGCTTTCTCCAAAGTTATTTGTATTAGCTCTAAATAACTTTCCATTAATTGGATCTCCAATCACGATGCCATAACCTTTATTGTCAAAATCCATCGCATCCAAAAACATTCCTTTGGTACTATCCTCAAAAACTTTATACCAATTTTTTCCGCCGTCTTTTGTTTTTAAAATTAATCCAGGTTCTGCAACTGCCATGATGATGGCGGTGTTGCTGTCAAACGCTTCAATATCCCTGAAATCTCTTTTCCCGAAATCCTTTACAATCAGCCACTGCCATGTGTTTCCACCGTCGGTGCTTTTTGCAACAGTGCCGTTGCTGCCGCTTGCCCAAATAATTTTATCGGTCACAACACTCAATCCGCGAATAGAAGTTTTTGTTCCGGATTGTAAGATTTGTATGCTCTGCGAAAAACTATTCCTGCAAAACATCATCAATAAAAAAATAAAAATTGTTTTTATACTTTTCATAAAAAGATTAATCGTACAATAAATAAGGTTCAATTTCTTTTTGCCAGTTATTTGGTTTTGTTATTTGCTGAATAGTTTTCAAAAATTCATTAAATGGCAATTCAAATATCTGTTCACTGTTGCTAATGCCCAATAATTTATCTAAATGTTTTTTCCCGTCAGGATTAACATTGGTAGGATATGGTCGCCATTCGAAATGCTGCGGATATAAACTTTTGATCAGTTTAATAAATAACAAACCGGTAAATACAGATTGATAGGATGGCGCATGCAATAACTCAAATTTTACACAATCACATTTTTCGTTTGGATATTTATTGTGCAGTGCGGTAAAATTTATAGGTTCTGTTTTAACGTCATCAATATTTAATTTATTAAAGATCGTTGAAACTTCCTGTGCATCTATCCATGGTGCACCGGCAATTTGAAAAGATAATTCCGTTCCTCTGCCTTCACTGATGTTTGTTGCTTCCAGTAAACCTAATCCCGGGTATAATAATGCTGCTTCAAAATTTTTTATGGCAGGAGATGTTGGAACAAATTCAATTTCCCAATCGGGATGAAATGCAGTCCTGCTCCAGTTTTGGCATTTTATTATTTCAACATCTGCATTAATATTTTTTGTTTCGTTAAAATACAATGCCAGTTCGCCAATAGTACAACTATGCCTGATGGGGATATCCCATCTGCCGATAAATGAACTGCAATTATTTTCATCCAACATCGGCCCTTCGGCAAGAGATAAATTTCCTGAAATGGGATTGGGCCGGTCGAGAATGATTAATTTTTTATTTTGCTTGCTGCAAGCTTCCAGCATATAAGTCATCGTCCATAAATAAGTATAAAACCGGCAACCGATATCAGGAATATCAAACAAAATAATATCAATATCTCTTAAATCATCTTCGGTAGGGGCAAGCTTTTCGTTGTATAAACTGATGAAAGGTAATTGCGTTAATACATCAATACCATCGTTCATTTTTATACCATCGGCACCCTGCACATTTAATCCATGTTCGGGCGAAAATAATTTAACAACATTAAAACCTGCTCCCAGCAAGGATTTTCGCGATGATGCTAATTTATTTGTTGTAGCAGCATGATTGGTAACAAAGGCAATGCGCTGTTTTTTCCATGATGGATCCTGACGTAATAAAATATCTGTTCCAAAAAAAATCATATTATTGTTCTGATGTTCTTTCAAAATCGTTGGCATGGTTTTGGAAAGTTAATCAATAAATAAAAAGCATTGTTATGAAAAAAAACCTTTTGATAATTTGTATGTTGATCGCTTTTTCGTTTGCCAATAAAATAAATGCGCAAGTGAGAGTTAATTTGAATGTAAATATAGGCAGTCAGCCTTGCTGGGGACCAACAGGCTATGATCATGTAGAATATTATTATTTGCCCGACATAGAATGTTATTACAATGTTCCACGCCACAGATTTGTTTATATGGATGATGGCAGATGGATATTTTCGGCCTCATTGCCGCCCATGTACCGCACTTATGATTTGAGCCGGGGATACAAAGTGGTGATGAATGAACCGCAACCATATTTACATTTTGATCAAGACCGCGATCGTTACGGCAGGTATAGAAATTATCAGGAAAGACAACCTGTGATCCATGAAAGTGATGATGACAGATACAGGAAACATTGGGATGATAAACGTTATGGCTATGATAAATGGAATAATGGCCGCGGTAAAAGAGACGGCGATCATCGGGATGGCGAACACCACGATCGCGATTAATAATTAAAAAAATATTTATGAGGAACTTATGAAAATGAGTTCCTCTTTTTTATGTGCCAACTTCGGCATTGTGATAAGAAAAAGCAAGTTGATTTTTTAATTGTTCTACCACATTAAAAATAATGGGGCATCGGTCGTAATGCATAAAAGTTGTAAATAATCTTTCCTGAAAATCAGGTAGGTGCATGGCAGGAAATTCGCGGCAACCACTAAAACGGTTCTCGTAAACCGTACATTTATTTTCGTTTAAAAAATGGCAGGGCATTTTGTTCATGATCATCATGCCGTTGACCCCTTTTTCAACATATTGTTCATCAAATTTTTTTCTTGTTTGATGCAAATAACCTGCAATTGTATTGGCTTCCCCGTCGGTGACATTGATCATTAGCGTTTTGCAACAATTACCGCAGTTAGTGCAATCGATCAGTGCCGAAATGGTTTCGTTTAATTGATGAACCATGTCATCAACCGCTTTGCTGTCAAGGGTTTTGAGGAATGAGGTGAAATTATCGTTCTCGGTTTGTTTTACGACAGCCAATTCGGCAATGGAGGATAAATTGATTTCTAAATATGGTGGATGGCTACTGATATTGCAAATGTAATTAAATGTTACAAAAATATTTTTGCAGGTGTTTTATCCACATTGTGGATGAATTTGTAGAAAAAAGAAAAATGATTAGCACCTTGTGGTGGTTAGATTTGCGGGTTGGGAAATAGTCTGAACGTGGATTTGGGAGGATTAGGTGGATTAAAAATCATTTAATCTTTTTTATCCTTCCCAATCCTTGTTCAGATAAGATAAGAACGTACAAGTGTGCGACGCAACCGGTGCCCGATAGCAGCACAAAAGCTTAGTACAAAATTTTTTAACTATGGTTGATGAACCATGAACTATGAACTAAACTATGGCTGAAATAAAACAAACAAATTATACAGAAGACGATATTAGGAGCCTTGACTGGAAAGAACATATTCGTTTGCGCCCCGGTATGTACATTGGTAAATTAGGTGATGGCAGTGCACCCGATGATGGTATTTATGTGCTGATGAAAGAGATCATTGATAACTGCATTGACGAACATACCATGGGTTATGGTAAGCATGTTGATATTGTTGTGGAAGGAAAAAATGTTTCGATAAGAGATTATGGTCGCGGCATTCCGTTGGGGAAAGTGGTGGATGTGGTGAGTAAAATAAATACCGGAGCAAAGTACGACAGCAATGCATTTCAAAAGAGTGTGGGTTTGAATGGTGTGGGTTCTAAAGCGGTGAATGCGCTGAGCAGTTATTTTAAGGTAACATCTTATCGTGATGGGAAAGAGAAGACTGCCGAGTTTGAAAGAGGTTTTTTAATAAAAGAAAATAAAGAAACCAAGACCACTGAAGAAAATGGTACGCAGATAAATTTTATTGCAGACGAAACTGTTTTTAAAAATTATCATTACCGCAACGAGTTTATTGATGCGCAACTTTGGAACTATTGTTATTTGAATGCAGGACTGGTCATTAATTTCAACAACAAACGTTATGTAAGTAAGAATGGTTTGTTGGACCTGTTGCAGCATAAAACCAATCCGGATGAATTGCGTTACCCGATTGTTCATTTAAAAGGAGATGATATTGAAGTTGCCATTTCGCACAACAACGATTATGGGGAAGATATTTTTTCGTTTGTAAACGGACAGTACACCACGCAGGGCGGAACGCATCAACAGGCATTCAGGGAAGCTTATGTAAAAGTGGTCCGTGATTTTTTTAAGAAAGATTATGATGCCTCTGATATCCGCACCAGCATTGTGGCTGCGGTTTCGGTGCGTGTGCAGGAACCTGTGTTTGAATCGCAGACAAAAACAAAACTCGGTTCGCAGTATGTGTATGAGGGCGGTCCTTCGATGAAAAAATTCATTGAAGAATTTTTGTTGAAGGAATTGGATAATTTTTTGCATCGCAATCCAACTGTTGCCGATGCGCTGAAAAAAAGAATCGAGCAAAACGAACGCGAAAGAAAAGAATTGGCGGGCATTAAAAAATTAGCCAACGAAAGAGCAAAGAAAGCTAATCTTCATAATAAAAAATTACGCGATTGCAGGGTTCATTTTAACGATGAACCACCATCGAAAAATAAAGATGAGTTTATTGTGTTGCAAAACAACAGTACCATTTTTATTACCGAAGGTGATAGTGCAAGCGGATCGATAACAAAATCACGAAACGTAGATACACAGTCGGTTTTCAGCTTGCGTGGTAAACCTTTGAACAGCTTTGGTCTGACAAAAAAAGTAGTGTACGAAAATGAAGAATTTAATTTATTGCAGCATGCTTTAAATATTGAAGATGGTCTGGAAGGCTTGCGTTACAACAATATTGTAATTGCAACCGATGCTGATGTTGATGGTATGCATATTCGTTTGTTGCTGATGACTTTCTTTCTGCAATTTTTCCCCGACCTGGTGAAGAAAGGTCACGTGTATATTTTAGAGACACCGTTGTTTCGTGTACGCAATAAACAGGAAACGATTTATTGTTATGATGAAACAGAAAAACAGGAGGCTGTTAAAAAATTAGGAGGTAAACCTGAGATAACAAGGTTTAAAGGTTTGGGAGAGATCAGTCCCGAAGAGTTTGGAAAATTTATTGGCGAGGATATGCGCACTTCTTTGGTACACTTAAAAGAAGGCGATCATATTCAACAGTTGTTGGAATATTATATGGGTAAGAACACACCACAGCGACAGGATTTTATTATTGAGAATTTGAGGTACGAACTTGATTTAATTGAAACGAATTAATAATTGAAAAGATGATTCACGTAGTATTTGAAACAGCAAACATAGATGCGCTTAGCAAAGCATTTGAATTGGATGAAAGTTTAAAAGGCGATATCATTGAAATAAAAGATGATTATGCAGTTGGTCCGGTGATTGATATTTATGATGAATACGGTTATCAGCAACGCAGGGATTGGTGGAAAGAATTATTGCAGCATTCGCCTTATGAAGAACAATTAAATATTGTTGATGATAAATTAACGGTTCATCATTTATTAAAATCACTTGATGAAAATGTTGAAGAAACAGTTTGGATATGGATGGGACAAAATCAACATGATGTTTGCGGATATTATTGGTTGATGAGTCAATTAAAAAATTATCAGGGAAGAATACAGGTTTTGTATTTGAATAATTTGCCTTTCATAAATGAGAAAGGAAATATTTTTTATCCAACACATTTGAGTGAAATTCAACCCAAAGAATTTTTGAAAGCAAAAAAATTAGCTCGTCAAATTACGTTAAGCGAATTTGAATTGGATCCTGATGAATGGAAAAAATTGTGCAATGAAAATGCATCGGTAAGAATTTTAGAAGGCGGTAAAAAGATAGTTGGTAAAGAAGAATCTTTTTATGATAAAGATGTGCTGAGTGCCGTTACTGCTGAGTTTCAGAAGCTATCGAAAGTATTGCATAACATTTTGTCGAAACTGAAAGTGCAAACCGGTGATGTGTTTTTAGTTTGGCGGATTAAAAAATTAATGGAAGAAGGTAAAATAGAAATGCAGGGCGATTGGGAAAAGGGATGGAAAGAAGTTGAAATAAAATTAGCTGCGGCTGTTGAATAAAGAACAAAGCGTACAAGGGTGCGACGCAACAGGTGATGACATGAAATACAAAAGCTCGTAACAAAATAATAATAGAAAGTGGCGAAAGAAAAAATTGATAATAAAGTTTACGAAAACGAAAGCGGTGTGCAGGGCCAATATAAAAACTGGTTCCTGGAATATGCGTCGTATGTTATTTTAGAACGTGCTGTTCCTGCGGTGGAAGATGGTCTGAAACCCGTGCAGCGCCGCATTTTGCACGCGATGAAAGAAATGGATGATGGCCGTTTTAATAAAGTGGCCAACATTATTGGGCAGTCGATGCAATACCATCCGCATGGCGATGCAAGCATTGGCGATGCATTGGTTAATCTGGGACAAAAAGATCTTTTAATTGATACACAAGGTAACTGGGGGGATTCGAGAACAGGCGATGAAGCTGCAGCACCACGTTACATTGAAGCACGTTTATCGAAGTTTGCATTGGAAGTTGCATTCAATGCAAAAACAACCGAATGGCAACTAAGTTACGACGGCAGAAAAAACGAACCGGTTGTATTGCCAATGAAATTTCCATTGTTGTTGGCACAGGGAGCAGATGGGATTGCAGTTGGATTATCAACAAAAATTTTACCACATAATTTTTGCGAAATAATTGATGCATCGATAAAATATTTGAAAGGAAGAAAGTTTGAATTGTTTCCCGATTTTCAAACGGGTGGGATGGTTGATGTTACCAATTATAATGATGGAGAACGTGGCGGCAAAATTAAAGTACGATGCAGAATAGAAGAGCTCGATAAGAAATCATTGATCATCCGCGATGTTCCTTATGGCGTAACGGTTTCGCAGCTTTGCGAAAGTATTACCAAAGCCAATGATAACGGGAAAATAAAAATTAAAAAGCTTACCGAATTTACCGGCGCCAATATTGAAATACAGGTTGATCTGGCCGCAGGTATTTCGCCCGATATAACCATTGATGCGTTATATGCTTTTACCGATTGCGAAGTAAGTATTTCGCCCAATGCGTGCATCATTGATGGTCATAAACCACGATTTGTAACTGCAACCGAATTATTAAAAACAAGCGTTGATAAAACAAAGAATTTGTTGCAGCGCGAATTGGAAATTAAGTTGGGAGAGTTGGAAGATAAATGGCATTATACTTCGTTAGAAAAAATATTCTTCGAAGAAAAAATTTATAAGGAATTAGAAAAGAAATACGATACATGGGATAAAGTGTTGCAGGCAATTGAAAATGCTTTTATTCCTTTCAGAAAATTATTTAAAAGAGATATTGTAAGGGAAGATGTGTTGAAGCTTACCGAAAAACCTGTTCGCCGCATTTATAAATTGGATATCGATGAATTGAATGAACAGATAAAATCTATTGAAACCGATATCAAACAAGTAAAATTTGATCTCGAACATCTTACCGATTTTGCTGTTGCTTATTTCGAAAATTTATTGAAGAAATATGGCAAAGGCCGGGAAAGAAAAACAGAGCTCAGGCAATTTGATACCATTAAAATTCAACAGATCGCGATTGCTAATACCAAGCTGTATGTCAACCGTGACGAGGGTTTTATTGGAACAAGTCTGAAGAAAGATGAATATTTATTTGACTGTTCGGATCTCGATGATATCATTGCTTTCACCAAACGCGGTATCATGAAAGTGGTAAAAGTGGAAGACAAAACTTTTATTGGTAAAGATATTTTGCATGTTGCCATCTTTAGAAAAAATGATGAACGCACTACTTACAACATGATCTATGCCGATGGATCAACAGGTGTGAATTATGCAAAACGTTTTAATGTAACCGGTGTTACCCGTGATAAAGAATATGATCTTACCAAGGGAAGTGATAAAAGCAGGGTGCATTATTTTTCTGCCAATCCGAATGGCGAAGCTGAAGTGTTGAAAATTGTGTTGAGCCCGAATTGTTCTGCAAGGATTAAAGAGCTGGAATATTATTTTGAAGAATTAGAAATCAAAGGAAGAAACAGTCAGGGTAATATTGTTACAAAATATCCAATTAAATCGGTACGGTTTAAAGAAGCAGGTAAAAGTACTTTGGCAGGAAGAAAATTATGGTTCGATAATAAATTCGGCAGATTAAATACCGAAGAAAAAGGAATATTTCTTGGCAGTTTCGAAGATGAAAATTTATTGGTGATCTATAATGATGGCAATTATGAATTAACGAATACCGAAGAAACACAAAGGTTTGATGCCGATAAAATTTTATTGATCGAAAAATTTGATCCCGAAAAAATAATTACAGCTGTTTATAAAGACAACGATAAACTTCAATTTAATGTGAAGCGTTTTAAAATTGAAACTACCACCCTCAACAATAAATTTTTGTTCATTAAAGAAGGCGATGGAAATATTTTGTTTGCCGCCACAACCGATGATGAACCGATATTAAGTGTGCATACCGGTCGCGGTGCACAGGTGCGCAGTGCCAAATTTAAAATTGCAAAGATGGTAGATGTAATGGGCTGGAAAGCAGTGGGGGCAAAGCTTATGGACTTTAGCAAGACCATTGAAATGGCGTGGGAACCCAAACCAAAAGATGAAAATAAACAGCCTGAGTTGTTTGAATAAAAATTAATTAGTTTGTTTTTTTTGTTACCGGCGATAGAATAAAAATGTGGCTGTGGTTGCGTCGCACACTTGTATTTTAATAACTTTTATTTAGAATAAAACCAAGTATCAAAATTAATATTGCCGGAATAAAGGCAAAGATTATAGATAAAACTCTCCATGCTTTTTTTGTTGATTGGTTTAAAACATTAAACTTGTCATAAACATATTGATATCTATTTTTGATACAATAGATATAATATAAAGGCATAAATAAAAGTGCATAAACAAGAACCCATTCCCATCTACCAACAAACTTATTTATTCCTAAGAAAAATAAATTATAAAACCAAAAAAATAATGCTATCCATAGTAGAAATGTTATGCTTAACACATTTGCTGCTCTTAAAGACGGATTGTCCGTTGATTTGCAATTGCCGTCTTTATAATAAAATGCATAAAAGTTGAAGTATAAAAAATCTACGACTTTCATTGTTATTGTTTAAATGAAGAATAAAGAACAGAACGTTGAAGTGTGCGACGCAACAGGCGATGCCATGAAATACAAAAGCCCGTCAAACAAAAAAATTAAAACTTCAAATGCCGTACGGTCATTCCGTTATTGATTAATTGTTTTAAAGAATCGATACCGATTTTTAAATGGCGTTCAACGAAATTGCTGGTTACTTTTTTATCGCTGGCTTCTGTTTTTACACCATCGGGCACCATGGGCGAATCGCTTACCAACAACAACGCACCTGTTGGAATATGATTAAAAAAACCAACAGCAAAAACGGTGGCTGTTTCCATATCAACGGCATAAGCACGAACTTTTGTGAGGTAAGCTTTAAATTCTTCATCATGTTCCCAAACACGGCGATTGGTGGTATAAACAGTACCGGTCCAGTAATCAACCTTGTAATCGCGGATAGTTGTTGAAATAGCTTTCTGCAAAGCAAATGCAGGCAGGGCGGGCACTTCGGGAGGGAAGTAATCGTTGGATGTACCCTCACCACGTATGGCAGCGATTGGTAAAATTAAATCGCCAAGTTTATTTCTCTTTTTTAATCCGCCGCATTTACCTAAAAATAAAACCGCTTTGGGTTCGATGGCAGCCAACAGATCCATGACTGTTGCGGCACCGGGACTGCCCATTCCAAAATTAATAATGGTGATGCCGTTTGCAGTGGCGCATTGAAATGGCCGGTCCTTACCAATAACTTTTACATTATTCCATTTTGCAAACATTTCTACATAGTTGCCAAAGTTGGTAAGCAGCACATATTCTCCAAAGTTTTCTAATTTTTCACCTGTATATCTTGGTAACCAGTTATTGATGATTTCGAGTTTTGTTTTCATATTAAGACGATTGACAATTGACGATAGACCATTGCAACTTATAATTTACAACGGACGATTTTATTTTTAATCAAGACTTTTAATAAAGCTGCTCAGCATTTTTGAAAGTACTTCGCAATCTTGATATAAATCAGCAAATATAGTTTCATTTATGTAATTGCGATGTTTAGCTTTAATGATGCAGGCAACTACTTCCAATACCGAACGATAGGAAAATAATAAAAATCTTTTTTGTTCAGCGTTGGTATGCCCTGACGAACCTTCAGCAATGTTTAAACCAATGCTATCTGCTGCACGCCTGATTTGTGAGCTTAGATTAAATATTTCTTTCTGCGGAAATTTATCGGCAAGTACATTAATTTTTTCTCCTAATTCCAATGATGCCTGCCAAACTTTTAATCCTTCAAACTTAAATGGCATTTTATTTTAAAGTTACAAATATTTGTCAAATGCAATATCTTTCGTCCGGTTTTGCAATTGTCTATTGTCAACCGTCTATCGTCAACAGTTTAACGTCATGATCACAATCAATTACCCCAAACATGAATTTCGTTTTAAGAAAGAAGGTGATAAAGAATTCATCTTTGATGAAGTGCGCAAACAATGGCTGCGACTGACTCCTGAAGAATGGGTGAGACAAAATTTTTTGCAATATTTGATTCAGTCAAAAAAATATCCTGCTACTTTGATTGCAATTGAAAAAGAAATTAAGTTGAATGATCTGAAGAAGCGTTGCGATATTGTTGTGTATAAAAATGATAAACCATGGATGATCGTTGAATGCAAAGAGATGAATGTTGTATTGAATGAAAATACGATTGAACAAATACTTCGTTACAATATGGTGATGAAAGTTGATTATCTCATCATCACCAACGGCACAAATATTTACGCTTGGAATATTGCCGATGGAAAAGCAAATGAGATAGATTCTATTCCGGATTTTATATAAAAAATTTTGCCACAGATGGCACGGAGTATCACGGAAATTATAATAATTATTTTCTGTGTTCTTCCGTGTTTCTGTGGCAAATAAAAAAAATCTTCTATGGAAAAATTCCTAATTCAACATAAGAAATAGCAACCTTGTTGATAGCGCAAACATATGCTGCTGTTCGCATATCTGGTATTTCGGGATTAGAATGCCAGATATCTACAATCTCTCTTGTTGAGGAGATCATTGTTTCTTCGAGTCCGCTGTGTACCAGATCAATTTCATCGGCACCATGCATAATAAAATTGCGTTCCGATTCGGCTACTTTCTTGCCGGTTAAGCTTTCGATCTCACTTAAAATATGTGTATTCATATTTTCGGTAAATCTTTTTTCCATTCGTCCGTAACGAACATGACTTAAATTTTTCAACCATTCAAAATAAGAAACGGTAACACCGCCTGCATTCAAATACATATCAGGAACAACGAGAATTCCTTTGGCTGCAAATACTTCATCTGCTTCAGGAGTAAGCGGACCATTAGCAGCTTCACCAATAATTTTTGCTTTTACTTTATTGGCATTTGTTCCGTTGATAACATTTTCCAATGCAGCAGGAATTAAAATATCGCATTCCAACTCCAATGCATCGCCACTGTTTGTAATATTTGTTGCGCCGGGAAAATTTAAAATAGAACCTGTTGCTTTTCTGTGTGCGAATACTTCTTCTTCATTTAATCCGGCGGCATTATAAATGGCGCCTTCATATTCGGCAATAGCAATAATTTTTGCACCACCCTGGCGGAAAAATTTTGCAGTATAAAATCCAACATTACCCAAACCCTGCACTACCACTGACTTTCCAACAACACCGGGAGTTAATCCTGTTTTCTTCATCAATTCAGGGATATTACAAACTTCACGGATGCCAAAGAAAACACCAAGACCTGTTGCTTCTTTACGGCCGTGAACACCACCTTGCGAAATTGGTTTGCCTGTAACACAACCTGCTGCATCAATCTCGCCGGGTTTTAAAGAAGAATAAGTATCAACGATCCACGACATTTCTCTTTCGCCTGTTCCGTAATCGGGGGCAGGAACATCGATGCCTGGACCAATGAAATTTTTCTTAACTAATTCGGCAGTATAACGACGTGTGATTTTTTCTAATTCGTATGCACTGTGACTGCGGGGGCTGATCTTAATCCCGCCTTTTGCGCCGCCGAAGGGAACATTAACGATAGCGCATTTATAAGTCATTAAACTTGCCAGCGCCATTACTTCATCCTGATTAACAGCGAGACTAAAACGGATACCACCTTTACATGGTGTTTTGTGTTGCGAGTGCTGGATGCGATAGGCTTCAATAACTTCAATTCTTCCATCATCCATTTTTACGGGAAACTTCATGCTGTAAATGCTGTTGCATGCTTTGATCTGTTCGAGCAAACCCTTATCCCACTTGGTGAATTTTGCAGCTTTATCGAAACTTTTTTCTACGCTTTCAAAAAAACTGTACTGTTGATTTGACATAACAATCTTATTTAGTGTTTTAATATAGAAACAATCGGTATAAAAAGTTAGAACTACGAAGTTTGAAGTATGAAGTACACATTTAAGTTCTTACTTCTAACCTTGCACTTCGTACTTTAATTTATTCTTTTTCGAGCTTGGTTATTTTTCTGTCCAATCTGATCAGATATAAAAATAATCCCAACACAATAACAATAACCACACACATCACTACATAAATTTTGCCATTGCTTTTCATCACATCATTGTTATCGTTGGCAGTATCCTGCGCCTGTGCAAAAACAGAGATCATTGCCATAGCAATAACAGCTGCTATTCTTTTTAGTTTATTCATGTGATAATTTTTTTTCCTTTAATATTTGAAGTCTGATTCGTAACGTAGTGATCCAAACACCCAATAAAGTCCATCCAATAAATGCCGGGTACATCACAATTCGCATAGAGGCAGTTGTATCTTTTGGATTTAGTCCCGGGTTACCTTCACTTCCTTGTCCGCCGGGATGCAGGCTCTCAGTTAATCTTGGTAATATCCAGATGGTGGGGAACAGCATAAAAAATGCGAAGATGTTGTACACCGCACCAATCCTCGATTTTTTTTCATCATCATTCAGCGAACCGCGTAAAACAAAATAAGCAAAGTACATCAGCAATGCAATGGCAGCGCCGTTTTGTTTGGCATCGCCGCTCCACCACGCACCCCACTGGTATCTTGCCCAAACAGAACCTGTAATTAATCCAAGTATGCCAAATACGATCCCTGTTCTGGCAAATTCCAATGAATAGGTATCGTATAAATGATTGGGTTTGCGCAAATATTTTACAGCATAAAACAGAGATGTAAAAAACAATACCATCATCCCGATCCACATGGGAACATGAAAGAAAAGATTGCGGATACTATGTCCTAACGGAACACCCGGAGGGTTGGGCACTTTTACTAAAAAACCTACAGAGCAGGTATATATCAACAAAACAAAGGTTAAAATCTTCCACCATTTTTGTCTGATCATATCATCATTTTTAAGTAAAGCTATGCAACACGGCATTACAATCGTGGCGCAAAATTAGGGGATTAGCCTGCAACAAAATAAGCATTATATAAATTTTACACAACTATTAATTACATTTAATTTAAGCCGAATAACTTTTAAGTTTTTGAATGAAAGCTTTGAAATTATCTGTAATTTTTTATTATGAAGAAAATTAAAAAATTCGAGAAAGCAAAGTAAAGAACCGAACGTTGAAGTGAGTGACACAACAGACGATGCCATCTGTACAACAGCCGGTTTCCCCAAAAATCATAACAATCGTCAACATCAAATTGGAGTAATGGCATTGTTTCCTTACCTTTGCACACTTCAAAAAAATTCATGCCGTAACATGAAGAGAGCCGCTCTCACGCCATTGGCGGGACGGCAACCTGAATGTGGCTATCATTTAAAACAAAGGATCAGACACATGAAATTATCACAGTTCCGTTTCGACCTCCCGCTAAATTTAATTGCCCAGAACCCGACCAAGAAAAGAGAAGACAGCCGTATGATGGTTGTGCATCGTAAAACAGGGCAGATGGAAAACAAACATTTTCGCGACATACTTGAGTATTTCGACGATAAAGATGTGTTTGTTGTAAACAACACAAAAGTATTTCCGGCAAGAATGTATGGCCGCAAAGAAAAGACCGGCGCCAAGATCGAAGTATTTTTATTGCGCGAATTAAATAAGCCGAACCGTTTATGGGATGTAATTGTTGATCCCGCAAGAAAAATCCGTGTTGGTAATAAATTATATTTTGGAGAGAATGAAGAACTGGTTGCCGAAGTAATTGATAACACAACCAGTCGCGGACGTACAATTCGTTTTTTATGGGATGATGATGAAGATAGTTTTAAAAAGATGCTGGAATTTTTAGGCGAAACACCTTTGCCTAAATACATCAAACGCAAACCCGATGAAGAAGATAAAGAACGTTATCAAACTGTTTATGCAAAGTACGAAGGTGCTGTTGCAGCGCCAACTGCCGGTTTACATTTCAGCAAAGAATTAATTAAACGTTGCGAGATCAAGGGCATTCGTTTTGCAGAACTCACACTGCATACCGGTTTGGGAACATTCCGCCCTATTGAAGTAGAAGACCTGAGCAAGCATAAAATGGATGCAGAATATTATCGCATTCCCGAAGAAGCCTGCAATATTGTAAATAAAGCAAAACAAACAGGTCATCGTATCTGCAGCATTGGCACCACTACCATGCGTGCCATGGAAACAAGTTTTACTGCACAAAAATTATTGAAACCAAACGAAGGATGGACCAATCATTTTATTCATCCGCCGTATAATTTTAATGTGGCCGATGCATTGGTAACTAATTTTCATTTGCCAAAAACAAGTTTACTGATCATGAGTTGCGCTTTTGCCGGTTACGATCTGGCTATGGAAGCATATCAAAAAGCAATTAAAGATAAATATCGTTTCTTCAGTTATGGTGATGCGTTGATGATCATTTAATGCAACTGCGATTAAATTGATGTTTAGATAAACTAAGATTAAAGAAATACCGATGAATTATCATCGGTATTTTTTTAATTATTTTTTTTGTTGACGGGCTTTTGTATTTCAATTAAGCTATTGTTGCGTCGCACACTTGTATGGTTTGATATTCTATTTGGCTTTTATTTTGCTATAAATAGGTCGATACGGTGGAGCTAAATACATATTGTTAGCCATAGTATTAATTTTGCTTTACAAATCCAATGGGACTGTTACTAATGTTGTTAAAAAGGGAATTCAATTCTCTTATTTTTTCGTCATAAGTTGATTTAGTAATTGCTTTAACGTTTAGCAACCAGTTTAGATTGTCTAATTGTGGTGCATATTCTAAATTCCGATTGGGATTCCCATATTTAGAAACCAAGTAAGTAGTTCTTTCATTTAAAAGTTCTTCAATAAATTCATTTACTTCATTTTCATTTGGCTTATCTGCATAAAATTCAATAAGTTTATTTTCTGTTGTATAGAGATAAATTTTTTTAGATCGACTAAAAAAATAGATGATGAAAATTGCTAAAGAAGTAACCAACCAAAATATAATTGTTGAGCCTTCAATGGTTCGATCTGAAAAACTCATTATGAAAAATAGTAAGAAAAAAAAAGCAGCTATATTAGCACAGACAAGTAAAAACTTATTATGATCTATTTCTGAAGCCTTGTTGGTTTTAATTTGTTCAAAAGCAAAATGGAGTTCAATGTTACTTTCTCTTCTTTTCTTATGAAATTGTAGCCCAGTATCATCAATTGTAAAATTTAAAGTTTTAAATGTTCCTTGTTGTATTAGCGTTCTGCCCATATTGAATATTGTTAATTGTTGCTATTAGTACAAATATATGTGCAATTATAAGCAACTGAAACAAATTTTACATTAGCTTTTTAATAAAGCATTCTCATTCTTTTTGTTGACTAAATAATAGAATCTTGAAGTATACGATTCTTTCACTGAACGAATCGTGGCAACAGGCGATGCAATGTCCTAGAAGGACTTCTTCGGAGAAATACAAAAGCCGGCTACATAAAACGTTCTTTTAAAAAAAATCTAATTAAATTATTTTACATCTTTCACGCACCTGAAACCAACGGTGGAATTACGTTCGAAACCCTGATCAACACGCAATAAAAATTGCTGATAGCTTAATTCTCTTGGTCCGCCCTGCACATACCACCAACTGCTGGATGGTTTAAAATAAGATCCGCCTTTTAAAATAATATATTGATAGTTACCTGTGATGTACAGGTCGTTTGTAAGTTGCCAAACACATCCGGTGAGATCCTGCAAACCAAAACTGTTGGCTCCTTTGGGATATATTCCAACAGCATATAATTCGCCGTTGCCAAGATTGCAGTAAGATGAATCAATACCTTCCAATGCCGACACAGTAAGCGTTTGCGTGATCACCTGTTCTTTTCTTGTAACCGGTTTTGTTTGTTTCCAGGGCCATTCATTCTCTGCCGGGGTTTGTGCCGCATATTGCCATTCAATTTCGGTAGGCAATCTTTTTCCTGCCCATCTTGCAAATGCTTTTGCATCTTCATAACTGATATATATAACAGGAAAATTTTCTTTTCCTTTCGGAATTTTTCCATTTTTCCAATGCTTCAAATAATTAACCGTATCGGTTGGTTTGTATTTTGATGATCGTACAAATTGCAGGTATTGACTATTAGTAACCGGAAATTGATCCATATAAAATGCTGGCATATTAAAAGTACTGTCAGCGTCTTGTTTGGGATATGGAATAAATTCATCACCATGCGTAGGCTTGAAATGAAATCTTCCTTCCGGAATTTTTACCATACCCAATGGAACGGTAGAAGAAGTTTTTGTTTTTTGAACCGTTGAAATTCGTCTTGGTTCACCGGGTGTGATCGTTAAAATGGTTTCATCCAACAGAATGCCTTTATCCATCAGTTGGATAACAAAATCGCCTTCATACAACCCAAACTCTTTATGCAACGAAATTTGTTGCGATCCCGGTGTTACGGTTAAATATTTTTTATCGTACGAAGGTTGCCCTGCCCATATTCTGATCTCATCTCCAACGAATGGTGTGGTGATCGATAACAGATCCCCATTTCGTTTTGCTGAAATCAATAAAGGCAGTTTAGCAATGCAATCAACTTCGCCTTCATTATTGGTTCCGAGAAATTTTTTATGAAATGCGTTTGTTTCCGATTCAATCCACCAATCATTATTTTTTTGTTTGGGTAATAATAATCGATGATGCCAAATATCTACAAAGTGGCTTTTATCATCGGGCTCAACTTTAAATAACCGATCATTATATCCCTCGGGTTTGATGCAGTAAATAGTATAAATAGTTTTGTTGGGCAGCGACCATTCATTGACCCAAATCGAGTCGGCAAAAGTTTCAATCAAAGGTTTAAAATTGCCTGCAACAAAGTTGAAAGTATTTTCACGCAAGATCCTTGACGTGCGTCCCAGATATTTATATTGTTCATTCACCCAATCTGGTTGCCCGGGTGCCATGATATTTATTTCGGTTCCATAGCCGTTAAAAAATGCAAGCGCAAATTCTCGCTGAATAGGTTCTTTAAATATTTCTGCTACCCTGAAAATAGCAAATTCAGGTTTGATGAGTTTGTTCAAATTCAGCATTGGCGGGTAATACAAAGCATTATGTACCCTGCCCGAAACGATGCCGGGCATATCTTTCGGTACAGCCATTCCTTCGCTGTACATAATAACACCCGGCTTAATTTTATCGGCTGCATCCTGCAATTCTTTGCTCGATGATCCTTTGGTATCCAGCACAACACCATCGGCCGAAGTTGCTTCAATTAATTTTGATATGCCTTCAAAATGATTTTCATTGCGGGTGCTTTCGTCCCATGGATTATAGCATACAAATAATTTTGTGTTTTTACGGCGACATTCTTCTGCTATCTTTTTTATTTGAATGGTACCGCCTGGCAAGTCTTTGAACAGGTCGAACTGGTTACGCTGATCCAAACCCAATGTTGGCCATGTTGGCCAGATACCGATAAAATCATCGCCTCCATATAATTTTTTTCCACGCTCAATAAAATCAGCAATATGAAATTGTTTATTCTCGTAATCGTAATAATTTTTATCCCAGTTCATCATCAAATGACTTACATACGAATGTCGTATCCATTGCAGGTCTTTTCTTTCAAATAAATTGTTATTGAAGTTTTCGATATCATACAGCATTCTTTTTTGAAACATTAGTTCTAATGCAGCATGCCAATCGCCATTAACAGTTTCGATGTACAAATTATATTCTACCGAACCACCTGGAAATAAATTTGTTTCAAAACGTGTCCTGTTTCCTTTTTTAATGGATGCCCTGTTGCGCCGTACCAAAGCGGTAAGCTGGATATTTTCTTTTGCATCATTGATCGAGCAAAAGCCTAAGTCCCAGGCATCATCAGGCACAATTACATTAACCGGTTGTTTGCCCGGAATAAAAAGATACGTGCGTGACAATTCGTGTTTCCCTTTGCCTGTGATATAGACATGGCGTGCATTTTCTCCAAACGGAACGATATTTTCCAATTGAATTGTATCCAGACTTATGTTGGTGAAACTGATGATGGCACTGATCCCGAATTTTGTTTTTTTATATTCCGATAAATGGATCAGTATTTTATTTTTATAATTTTCTTTTGCATCCGAATAATTCAATTTCCCATTCAATACAAAACTTACAAGGGGAGTAGCAATATCAATTTGTTTTTCGTCAGTAACGATAAATTGTTTGATGGAGAGGGAATCAGATGAAAATTTTAATCCGGTTAAAACAGGTTGCGATAATGCAGCCTTGTTAAACACGATAAAAAACAGAAAACAAATTATTGCTTTATACTTATTCATATTTCTGTTTTTATTAGTGAAAATAATTTCAGCAATCTTTTCAATCAGGAATACAATATAATATTAGCGCAGTTTTTCTTTTGCCGAAACTTTATCTTTTAATAATTGTTCTTTTAATTCATCCAAACCATTAAACTTTACTTCGCCGCGGATATAATGTTTTACATGCACACGTAAAGTTTGTCCGTAAATATCTTCATCAAAATCAAAAATATTTACTTCTATCATTCTCTTTTTCCCATCAACAGTTGGGCGAACACCAATGTTCATCATGCCCTGAAAGGAGTTCATAGTTGATGGTGTATGGTTCATAGCAGAGCCGTTACTATCACCTATTTGCCATGACCTATCAACCATTACCGCATAAACACCGTTACCCGGAATTAATTTTTCTTCACTTTCGATATGCAGATTGGCAGTTGGATAACCAATGGTGCGGCCTAATTTATTTCCCTGGATAACTATGCCTTCAAAAAAATAATCGTACCCTAAAAATTTATTGGCGGTATCGATATCGCTGTTCAGTAATGATTCGCGAATTTTTGTAGAGCTGACAATAATTTCATTTATCAGTTGTTCGGGAATTTCTTTTACCGTAAAACCTAATGAGCTTGCGTATTGATCCATTAAATGATAATCGCCTTCACGTCCCTTGCCAAAACGGTGATCGTAACCAATGATGATGGTATCGGGTTTAAAATATTTCCACAAAAAATCTTTGATGTATTCTTCTGCAGTTTGATTGGCAAATAAATAATTGAAGGGTACCACCACCAAATGATCGATACCCGCTGAAGCAAGTAAATTAATTTTTTCGTCCAGTGTGTTCAGCAACTTAATATCGCCGGGAACCGATGAAATAATTTTTCTGGGATGCGGATGAAATGTAATGATAACGGTCTCTCCGCCAATTTGTGCGGCCCTTTCTTTTAATTGTTCAATGATCTGTTTATGCCCCAGGTGAACACCATCGAAAGTGCCGATGGTAACAACAGCATTTGTAAAAAGCGGTAATGTTGATAATTCCTTATAAACTTTCATACGATGGCGCAAAACTAAAGCTTTTCAGCATTTATCATTCTCGTACTTTTGTAATGTTATTTTAAACTACAGTAAATTTTTTTCAATAATGTCTCTTTATTCACAACGTGGCGTATCAGCTCAAAAAGAAGAAGTACATGCTGCCATTAAAAATTTAGATCAGGGATTGTTCCCCAATGCATTTTGTAAAATGTACCCCGATTATTTAGGCGGCAATACCAAGGTTGTAAACATTTGCCATTCCGACGGGGCCGGAAGCAAAAGTATTTTGGCTTATTTATACTGGAAAGAAACGGGTGATCTTAGTGTGTGGAAAGGTATCGCACAGGATGCGATAGCCATGAATATTGACGACCTGCTTTGTGTGGGCGTATATGATAATTTTTTATTTTCTTCAACAATCGACAGAAATAAAAATGTTATTCCCGGCGAAGTGATCGAAGCATTGATCAGCGGCACGCAGGAATTTTTTAATAAATTAAAACCGCATGGCGTAAATATTCATTATCTCGGTGGCGAAACTGCCGATGTGGGCGATGTGGTAAGAACGATTGCCGTAAACGGAACAATGACGGCACGCTGGCCAAAATCGAAACTCATCACCAACGATAAAATTGCTCCCGGCGATGTGATCGTTGGTTTCTCGAGCAGTGGCATTGCTGCATACGAAACCGAATACAACAGCGGATTGGGAAGTAACGGTTTAACTAGTGCAAGGCATGATGTGCTGAGTAAATATTATGCCAATAAATATCCCGAAACCTTCGAACCAAAATTGTCGAAAGATGTTGTTTATATTGGTGAAAGTATGATGACTGATGAAATCGCCATCAGCCTTGAATTGCCTTTGACCAATATCGGGAAATTATTATTGAGTCCTACAAGAAGCTATGCGCCTTTGATGAAAGTATTTCTGGAAAGATATTTTGATGATATCAATGGTGCCATACATTGCAGCGGCGGCGGACAAACAAAGTGCATGAAATATCTGCCACGCAATATGCGTGTGATAAAAGATAATTTATTCGAGCCACCTATTATTTTTAAACTCATTCAGCAAAATTCGAAAGCAGATTTTTCCGAAATGTATCAGGTGTTTAACATGGGCCATCGGTTAGAAATTTTTACGAATGAAAACACTGCTTCTAAAATGATAAAAGTTGCAAAACAATTTAATATCGATGCACAAATTGTAGGCAGGGTAGAAGCATCATCAAAAAAAGAGTTAATTCTTAAAGGAAGCTTTGGAGAAATAAGATATTAATTGTTTTAACTCTTGATACATACTATTTTCGAAGGAGCATCGTTATCAAATAACTTTTCAGTTTAAACCAGAGCTATGTCAGAAACAATTGTATCTATCAATAATGCCAATATTTATCAGGGTAATTCTCTTATTTTATCTAATGTGAATTTTACTGTGAATAAAGGAGAATTTGTTTTTCTCGTTGGCAAAACAGGAACAGGTAAAAGTAGTTTGCTTAAAACTTTGTACGGCGAACTGCCTTTACGCGAAGGCTCAGGAACCGTTGTGGGCTTCGATTTGAAAGATATGGACTGGAAGAAAGTCCCTTTCCTTCGCAGAAATCTGGGTGTGGTGTTTCAGGATTTTCAATTACTGACCGACAGAACTGTTCATGAAAATTTGCGTTTTGTTTTACGCGCCACCGGCTGGAAAGATGAAAAACTAATGGAAGAAAAAATTAATGATGTTTTAGATAAAGTTGGTTTAAAAAGTAAAGGATTTAAAATGCCTTTCGAAATGAGCGGTGGCGAACAGCAACGTATTGATATTGCAAGAGCTTTACTTAATTCTCCTAAATTGATTCTGGCAGACGAACCAACCGGTAATCTCGATCCTGAAACAAGTGATGAGATCATGCAATTATTATTTCAGATCGTAAAAGATTATGGTGCTTCCATTATCATGGCAACACACGATTTTATCATGATCAACCGTTATCCTTCGCGGATGTTGACAACAGAGGGCGGTAAAGTGATTGACAGTGCTGCTTCACGTGCTGCAGTTACTGACGAGTTCCCTATTTAATTTTACGTATGCGACAACTTTATTGCAGAATTGCAACTGTTGATGATGTTGAATTATTGGCATCTGTCAGCCGCAAAACTTTTTTTGATACTTACAACGAGTTCAATACAAAAGAAGATATGGATTTGTATATGGCTCAATATTTCAACCTTCAAACACTCGTTGATGAAATAAATAATCCACTAAACATTTTTGTTTTTGTTTATGATGGAGATGAATTAAGCGGTTATGTAAAACTGAGTGATTCGCATGTGCCCGATAAGCTGAAAGGCTTTACTGCATTGGAAATTTCAAGGATTTATTCCATCAAAGAAAAAATTGGTAAAGGTGTAGGGAAAAAATTATTGGACGAAAGTATTGCCATCGCCAAACAAAAAAATAAGCAATTGGTTTGGTTAATTGTTTGGAAAGAGAATGCAAGGGCAATATCATTCTATCAAAAAAATGGTTTTGAAATTTTTGACGAACAGGATTTTATTTTAGGCACCGATGTTCAACACGACTGGAAAATGAAAAAGAATTTATTTTAATGAGGTAATTTCTTACTCAGCCAGCCATACACCCATGTGCCTGCGATGGCGCTTAATAATGTAACTGCAATTACTGTTGCGCCTGTGCCTATTTGAGCAAACAATGGTCCGGGGCAAGCACCTGTTAAAGCCCATCCAAAACCGAATAATAATCCACCATAAATTTGTCCTTTGCTGAATTCTTTTGGATAGAATTTTATCTCTTCACCATAAATGGTTTTGATCTTGAATTTTTTAATGATGAAAACAGAGATAACACCTGTTACAACTGCCGAGCCAATTACACCATACATGTGAAAGCTTTGCAGGCGAAACATTTCCTGGATCCTGAACCAGGAAATTACTTGTGCTTTAATTAAAATGATGCCGAAAAGAATACCTGAAAAAAGATATTTAAAATTAAACCACCAGGGATGCACCAATTCGCTTTCGTTAAAACACATGGCGTCTAACGACCTTACTTCAAAATCAGTATTTATTTCTTTTGTTTGCATTGAATTACATTTTTAGAATAAATGGAAGAAAAAGATTGGCAGCAATAAATCCGCCAACCATAAAACAAATCGTGGCAACTAAAGATGGCCATTGTAAATTACTGAGCCCGGTAATGGAATGCCCGGATGTACAGCCGCCGGCATATCGTGTTCCAAAGCCAACTAAAAATCCGCCACCGATCATCATGATAAATCCTTTTACTGATAATAATGTTTGCCAGTTAAAAATATCAACAGGTATCAAGTGATTATAATTGTTGATACCGTATTGATGTAACTCCTTAGCCAATGCAGGATTGATTTGTACGGGATTAGGATCGGCCAGCAATGTGCTTGAAATAACTCCTCCCAAAATAATTCCAACCACAAAAAATAAATTCCAGATCTCTTTTTTCCAGTCGTATTGGAAATAAGAGATTTTCGATGGCAGGCAAATTGCACATAAATGCCGCATGGACGATGAGATGCCAAAAGTTTTATTTCCGAGAATTAATAAAAGCGGTACAGTTAATCCAATTAATGGTCCTGCAACATACCATGGCCAGGGCTGAGAAAGCCATTCCAACATTTTCATACTATGCTAATTTTGTAGGGAATTATTTTTTCAAAGATAATGGGAAAACTTTCTTTTCAAAAAAAATTACAGTTTACTGATACCCACACGGTGATGGATAAATTGATTGGCAACAATTTCATTCAACATAAAAAGCGCAAGATCGCCTGCTGCAACTTTATAAAAATTAGGAGTAGGCGGATAGTCGGCATTGGTAATAAATTTTCCGGTAGCATCTTCATCCAGAATGTCGGGCGGACAAACAAATGTCCAGTCAAGCCCGGAAGCTTCTAGATTATGAAATGCCTGCTGGTGTTCTTTTCCAACGGGAAAGAACATTTGAGGATATTCTGGCGAATCGATAATTAAACTTTTTTCATTGGCATTTAAAACGCCCATTCCACCCAATGCTACGATTCGGTTTACGCCAGAAGTGATCATGCCATGCGTAATATTTTTGAGACCTAAGCTTCTTGTTCTGTCCGATCCGTCAAAAGATCCACCCAGAGTAGAGATGACAGCATCGCTTCCTTTAATTGCATTAAAAACTTCTGCAGCATCAAACACATAACCTTTTATGGCTATTAAGTTATGGTGGCGGTTTTCTTTATCTATCAAATTGTCTATGTTCCGGCCAAAGGCCTTAACAGTATATCCTTTTCCGAGTGCTTGCGTAACCACTCTTTTACCAACCTGGCCGGTAGCGCCGAAAACTGTTATGATCATAAACTATCTTTCATGCAATTTACTAAATAGGGGATAAAAAATTATTGTAAATGATAAATATCATGTAAAAATGTTCGAAAAAAAACAGAACTTCATTAGACTAAATCTTACAGCTATGAATTATGTAAAAATTAATCAGACCGAACTCCATCTCGAACATGAGTTGTGGAGTAAAGAATTAACTTACTGGAGAGATGAAATTAAAGTGTTGGAAAAATATTTGACGGGATTAGATCATAAAAAGCTGCCATTGGGTGCAGGTGCTGAAGTAGAACATTTTCAAAACCAATTTATACGAAACCGTGATGTGGTGCATGATCTGAGACATGAGGTTGCCAATCACGAACATTTGATGAGTGAAATAGAACGATCGCATAGCAATGAAGAATTTCAGGAAAAATTGTTGGATGTTCATTCCGGCTTGCGTGAAAAAGTAAATACAGGCCGTAAAATTTATTATGAGTTAAAAGATGAGTTTAGAAATTGGCTCGCAGAACGGCTCTAAACTTATACTTCCTATAAAAACCTCGGGCATCTGTTTATTAGTAAACGGATGCTTTTTTTATGATGCTTTTAAAGCTTCTTCAACGATTTCGTCAAAATAGATGCTGCTGTGGCTTTCATCAAAAACACATTTTCCGTTTTTTATAACCAACACTTGCGGCGATTGATGTGCAACATTAAATTCTTCACTTATTTTATTCGATATATTTCGGTGAGCGATCAGATCGAGAAAATAAAAATCAATAGTTGCCGGAGACTCGTTCTTTTCAAATCTGTTCAATGCCATGCTGCTGATGGAACAACGGGTGCTGTGTTTAAAAATAACCTGAGGTGTTGTAAAAGATTTTTGTTTGATGCGTTCTAATTCATCAACAGAATTTAATTCGATCCAATTCATTTTTAATTAATATTAATCCGAAGCGAGAAATTAACTACTGTTTAAAATAATTTTTATTGGTAGTGGGGCAACCTTTGTTGCTATGGCTTGCAGTGCATGATGTTATCAGTGCGGCTATAAATAAAAAACACACCGAGAATACAAAAATTTTTTTCATTGTTTTTAATGTTGACATTAGTGTATTTTGCATTATTGTTTTTCAAAGATAAGGTTTCAGTTCAAAATGATGCTTTAGGTGCGGTTAAATTGCAAAACTTTTGCATTTACAAAGTATTATATTGACTCTCACTATTTTAAATAGTTTTATGAAAGTACATTTTATATCGATAGGCGGCAGCGTGATGCATCAACTGGCAATTGCCTTACATAAAAAAGGATATGAAGTTGCCGGAACAGATGATGAAATTTTTGAACCTGCAAAATCCAATTTATTAAATGAAGGGTTGCTTCCTGTCATTATTGGCTGGCAACCCGAATTAATTACAAAAGACATTGATGCGGTTATTTTAGGGATGCATGCAAAAGCCGATAATCCCGAAATGCTGAAAGCAAAGGAACTTGGATTAAATATTTATTCTTTCCCCGAATATATTTTTCAGGAAAGTAAAAATAAAACCAGGGTTGTTGTAGGCGGCAGCCATGGTAAAACAACTACCACCAGCATGATCATGCATGTGTTGAAAAATGCAAATAAAACTTTTGATTATTTGGTGGGGGCAAGATTGGATGGTTTCGATCAGTCGGTGAATATTACTGATGCTCCTGTTATAATTTGTGAAGGTGATGAATACCCTGCAAGTGCCATCGAAAAGAAACCAAAATTTCATTTTCTGTTTCCGCATATTGCCATTCTAACGGGCATTGCGTGGGACCATATCAATGTATTCCCAACTTTCGAATTTTATCTCGAACAGTTTATCATCTTCATAAATAAAATTGAAAAAGATGGTATTCTGATCTATAATGAAACTGATGTTGTATTAAAAGAATTGGTTGAAAAAAATAAGAGGAATGATATTCGCTATCAGCCCTATCAAATCCCGGTGCATACAATTGCTGATGGGAAAACAACAGTTACCATCAACAATATAACAGGTTCGTTGAAAGTCTTTGGCAATCATAATCTGCTGAATTTATATGCGGCATATTATGCCTGTAAAGAATTAAAAATCACCGATGAAGAGTTTGTAAAAACCATCGGTACATTTACCGGCGCATCAAAACGTTTGGAATTAATTGGAAGTAATATGTCAACAAATGTTTACCGCGATTTTGCACATGCACCCAGTAAAGTAAAAGCTACGATAGATGCGGTTAAACAACAATATCCCAACAGAAAATTGATTGGCATTTTAGAACTGCACACGTACAGCAGTTTGAATGAAAACTTTATGAATGAATATAACGGTGCAATGGCTAAAGCCGATGTTGCCGTTGTATTTTATTCGAAACACGCATTGGAATTAAAACGAATGCCCGAATTACCGAAAGAAAAAGTTGCAGCAGGTTTTGCCAAAGAAAATTTAATTGTACTGAATGATAAAAACGAATTATGGAATTGGCTGCAACAACAAAATTATTCAGATGCAAATATTGTTTTAATGAGCAGTGGCAACTATGATGGATTAGATATGCTTACATTCGCAAAACAAATTACCCTTTAATTTTTTTATCATTCAGAAAACTATAATGAAACTTCAATTAACACGTCCCATTGCATTCATCGATTTAGAAACAACAGGCATCAATATCAGTACAGATAAGATTGTTGAAATTGCAATTGTAAAAATTGCCGTTGATGGCAGTAAGATTGTAAAACGCAAACTCATCAATCCTCAAATGCCTATTCCTGCTGCATCTTCAGAGATTCACGGGATAACAAATGAAATGGTGAAAGATGCGCCAACATTTAAACAGGCAGCCAACGAAATAAAACAATTCATCGATAATTGTGACCTGGCCGGTTATAACAGCAATCGTTTCGATATCCCGATGCTGATAGAAGAATTTCTGCGTGCAGGTTTGGATTTTAATGTGGATGATAAAAAATTATTGGATGTGCAGAAAGTATTTCACATGATGGAACAAAGAACATTGGGGGCCGCTTATAAATTTTATTGCAACAAGCAATTAGAAAATGCACACAGTGCCGAAGTGGATGCAACAGCAACATGGGAAATTTTAGAAGCACAGGTTGAGCGTTATGCGCAAATAGGAACAACAGTTGAAAGTATTGTGAAATTTACAGGTGAAGATGATATAGTTGATTTTGCACGCAGGTTCATTAAAGAAAATGGCGTTGAGATTTTTAATTTCGGAAAACATAAAGGCAAACCGGTAACGCAGGTCTTAAAAGAAGAACCCCAATATTATGATTGGATGATGAAAGGAGATTTCCCCATGAATACCAAACAAAAATTAACTGAAATACTCAACAGGACTTTGATGCGGAAATAGTTATCAACATTAATCGCAAAATATTGTCAAATATTTTGTAAATATTACTTTCCCGTTACTGAAATCTGTTCTAAAATATTAATTTAGTGCATTAATCATTTCCCCCTGATTGAATAAGATAGTAATTATACCTACTTATAATGAGAAGGAAAATATTTCTTCCATACTTGATGCAGTCTTCTCATTGAATCAGGGTTATCATGTTTTGGTGGTTGATGACAATTCTCCCGATGGCACAGGTGCAATAGTTTCCGATCTTTTTTCAAAATATCCGGGTCAACTTTTTTTGGAGGAACGTATTTCCAAATGTGGTTTGGGTACCGCATATATTCATGGATTCAAATGGAGCTTAGACAGAGGATATGAATATATTTTTGAGATGGATGCCGATTTCTCTCATAACCCAAAAGACTTGGAAAGATTATATCTTGCCTGTAAAGAAGGCGGTGCCGATCTGGCTGTTGGAAGCCGTTATGTTAAAGGTGGAAAAATATTAAACTGGCCGTTCGACAGGCATTTATATTCTCGCGGCGGAGCCATCTATACAAAATTAATTACATGGATGCCCGTGAATGATCCTACTGCGGGATTTGTTTGTTATACTTCAAAAGTGTTGAATGCAATTAATTTGGATGAGATAGATTTTGTTGGTTATGCTTTTCAGATTGCCATGAAATTCACTGCATGGAAATTAGGATTTAAAATAAAGGAAGTACCAATTACTTTTCAGGACAGATTGATCGGCGTAAGTAAAATGAGCAGCAAAATTTTAAAGGAAGGGATGATTGGCGTACTCAGGATCCAATGGCAAAGCTTATTTGGTAATTATCATAAAAGAGTTACAAATAATAATAACTCAGCAAAAATCATTGAAGCCAAATTTTCTCCGGAAAAAAAAATGGTGGCGAAAGTTGTTAAATAAAAATGATTTTAGGAAGAAAAGCTTTCTTTCATCTTTCCGCACAGATCAGATTGGATCATTTTCTCGGCCAATAAAAACATGTTCTTGAATGCAATGTCGCTGCTGATGCCATGACCGATAATTACAGGTTTGGCAACGCCCAAAACAGGAGTACCGCCATAATTCTCATAATGAAAACGTTGCATATACGAATCGTGATGCAGGTTTCTTTCCTGTGCAACATCGTAAAAACTTTCGGCCATTTTTAAAATAATGTTTCCTGTAAACCCATCGCAGATCATCACATCTGCTTTATCGGTAAACACATCACGGCCTTCAATATTTCCGATGAAATTAATTTGAGTATTTTCTTTCAAGAGGGGATAAGTTGCCTGGCATAACAAATTGCCTTTACCTTCTTCTTCACCAACATTCATCAATCCGATCTTTGGTTCAGATATGTTCAGAATATAATGCGAATATAAACTTCCTAAAATGGCAAATTGATTTAATTGTTCAGGCTTGCAATCGGCGTTCAATCCAACATCTAATATCAAACCCGCACCACCATTTATTTTGGGAACAATAGCTGCTATAGTTGGTCGCAGTACACCTTCAATTGCTTTAATGGTAAACATAGAACCAACCAGCATGGCGCCGGTATTTCCTGCGCTGATGAATGCATCAATTTTTCCGGTTGCCAATAAATAAAATCCGATGGCAATAGAACTTTTTTGTTTTTCTTTTAATGCTTTGGTGGGATGTTCGTGATAGCCTATCACTTCAGGTGCGTGAATGAGTTGAATATTTGCAGAAGGTATTTTAAATTCATCCAGCAAAGGTTTCACCCGGGTTTCATCGCCTATACAAAATACAGTTACCGCATCATGCTTTTGAGATAAATAATGCTGCAAACCTTTCACCGCCTCTAACGGTGCAAAATCTCCACCCATCATGTCAATTCCAATGTTCATGTGCGGTTTAATTACAATTACCTTAAAAGTAACGAAAAACTTTTAAGCGAAACTTGTTAAAAAAAGGAAAGCCCTTTTAATGAAAAAAGAGCATGCGTATCCATAACCAATAATCCTTTAATGGAATTATGGTTTAGGCTTTTAAAGGTGCTTTTTCAGCAACTAATTTTCCTTTGTAGAACAATTTACCTTCACTTACATGTGCACGATGGCGTACATGAGTTTCACCGGTAGTTGTGTCTTTACTTAATGTCACTTCTTGTGCAACATAATGCGTTCTTCTCTTTGCACTGCGTTGTTGAGAGTGACGGCGTTTAGGATTAGGCATAACTCAAAATTTATGATATCAAAAAAATTATTCTATGTCTTTAAACTTTTCTAAACCTTTCCACACATTGTTATTATCTTTTCTCACTTCTTCTTCCATCTTTTTAAGCGTTTCCAGCACTTCCTTATTGCATTGCGGCCCACCCATTTCTTCCGGGCTGCACATCTTTTGCATTGGCAAACTTAAATTAACAAACTCGTATATCCAATCGGCAACATGCAAATGGCTTTCGCTGCGACTGATATAATACACATCCGGATCTTCTTCCTGCTCATTCATCAATTCGGGATCATCAACCATTTTTACAATAAGATTGAACTCGTCCCACAATTGTTTGTTTAAAGTGTTTCCGCACTTATCACAAACCACATCTGCCGAGCCAACCAGATCAAATTTCAATTGCATGAAACTCAATTTCTTATCTAAACTCAGCTTTACATCACAGATACAGTTTTTAAAATCCTGTTCACCGTATGTTGCAAAGAACTTATCCTCAATCCTGTATTCAAATACATGAACGCCCGGTTTTAAACCCACAAATGCTATTTCAAATTCCCTCCGATGGCTCATGTTCAGTTTTTTTAGGGTGGGCAAAGGTAAGGTAATGAGGGCAAAAGGCAAAAGGAAAATTGAATTTATACGAATTCTTAGTTTCTTTATACCCGGATCATGAAATCAGATAAAATAAATAACTTATTTAATGGGCATTCATGGCTAAAATGGGTCTTGCCTGTTTTATGTATCGCTGCCATTCAAATTATTCAATTATTCCCCTTTTGGATAGAACAAAATTATAGCAATAAATTTTATCAAACCATTTCGATCTGTCTGCGCAATATCACGGGATGGTTTCACTTCAGCATCGGCGATATTATTTATATTTTATTTGGATGTTGGATATTGATAAAATTGATAAAATTTATTTTATCAATTTTCACAGGACAATTTAGTTGGAAATATTTTGGGCGATCGATCGCCAGATTGATCAGAGTATTGATGTGGATATACATTTGGTTCAATATTTTATGGGGATTGAATTACACTCGCCTCGGCATCGAATACCAATTAAAATTGCAGCCACAAGAATATTGTAAAGAAGAAGTGGTGGCATTAACCAATCAACTTATAGTAAAAGTAAACGAATGCCGCAGGCAAATAAAAGATACCATCTTGCCGCAACCATCTTTGCCACAAATTTTTAATGAAGCCGATAAAAATTATCAAACAGTTTCAACTAATTTTCATTTCCTGCAACATCAGTCAAAGTCAATAAAACCAAGCCTCTACAGTCCTTTGGGAAATTATTTTGGCTTTACAGGTTATTATAATCCTTTTACCGGCGAAGCGCAGGTGCGCAACGATATTCCAAGAATTTTAATTCCGTTTATTGCTTGCCACGAAATGGCGCATCAAATTGGTTATGCCAGCGAAAGCGAAGCCAATTTTGTGGGTTATCTCACTGCTTCTTCATCAGCTGACGTATATTTTCGCTATTCGGTTTATCTCGAGCTGTTTTCGTATGCACAAAACGAAGAAATAAAAATGTTTTGGCTCGATCGTGATATCGGTGGATTAAAAAATATCATCAAACAAAATAAAAATAATCTCGATTCATTGGTTCGGAAGGATCGTACTGAAATTCGTGAGTTTTTTTATAAACGCGAAAATAAAATCTCGCCCATCGCTTCAAATATTTTCGATCAATATTTGAAACTCAATAACCAATTAGCAGGCATAGAAAGTTATAACGAAGTAATTGGTTGGTTGCTAGCGTACGAGAAAAAGTATGGGCGTTTGTAATTAACGTAATTGTCCATAGTCTATCGTCAACAGTCCACTGTCTTCTTAAAACTTATTTTTCCACATCATGCTTTCAACAGGCATGTTGGGTTGGTGACTGTATTTTGCATTCCCTTTTTCGTTGTATTTCACTTCAATTTCACCATCAACAGGAAAATAGATCAATTGCCCGATGGGCATTCCTTTGTAAACACGCACCGGTTGTTTCACCGAAATTTCCAATGTCCAGTTGCCGCAAAAACCAACATCGCCTTTTCCGGCAGTGGCGTGAATGTCAATCCCCAGGCGGCCTGTAGAAGATTTGCCTTCCAGAAACGGAACATGTGCATGTGTTTCGGTGTACTCGGCAGTAACACCCAAGTAAAATTCGTGCGGATGCAACACATAACCTTCATCGGGAATTTCGAAACATTCAATTTTATTATGTTTTTTGGCATCCAGTTCGGCATCAACATATTTTGCCAACGTGTTTCCCAGATGAACATCATAGCTATTACTTCCCAGATCTTCGCGGTTGTACGGAACAATTTTTATTGTTCCTTTTTCCATTTCTTCTAAAATCCTTTTATCAGTTAAAATCATTTTTTATTTTTTTTGTTACCGGCTTTTGTTTTTCAATTAAACTTTACTGGCGTCGCACCTTTCAACGTTCGGTACTTTGCTGAACTTTTTTTACCACAAAGTGCACAAAGTTTTTTCACAAAGAACACAAATTGATCTTAGCGAACTTTGTGTTTCTTTTCTTAGTGTTCTTTGTGGTTAAATCTTTTTCGCTTACTTCAGGGTTCATAACAAAAGTCAGCAAGAGTTTGCAATATAAATCGTAAATCTGCAATCATAAATCATAATTCGCATTGGCTTTATTTTATCAACATAATATTAACGATACAACCAAATTGGCCATCTGGAAAATTGAAGAACCTATTTCTTTTTTTTTAGAGCAGGTTCCGTTGCAGCGTGAGATCACACATCCGCACAAAAAGCTGCAACACTTGGCCGGACGTTATTTGCTGCGTTTCCTGTTTCCTGATTTTCCTTTCGATGAAATATTAATTGCCGATACCAAAAAACCATATCTGCCCTACGAACAATATCATTTTTCTATTTCGCATTGCGGCGATTATGCTGCAGCAATTGTTAGCAGTACCCAACGTGTTGGCATCGATATCGAAATCCCAACCGATAAAGTTTTACGCATTGCACATAAATTTTTGAATGAAGATGAAATGAAATCATTCAACATTCAACATTCAAAATTTTACATTCAAAATTCTTCACTCCCAACTCCCGACTCCCGACTCCTGACTATCCTCTGGTCCTGCAAAGAAGCTATGTTTAAATGGTGGGGTTGGGGTGAAGTTGATTTTAGCGAAATACTGCGCATTAATCATTTTGAATTAAAAGAGGAAGGAAATATCGACAGCAAATTTATCCGCCAATCAATAAATGTTTCGTTGCAACTGCATTATAAATTAATGCCAAATCTTTGTCTGGCCTGGCTTTCAACAGAGGCAGCGAATATTTAGTTTGGTCTTTGTTAATGTTGAGTGATATGTAATAAAAACTATTTTAATTGTTGAGATAATTCAATTAAAGCATTGTACAAGGTTTCCTGAAATGAATTGAAATTATCGGCATTAACCTTTTTGTTGATAAAAGAAAAATCGCCTACAAGTAATGCTTCGCTATCGAAAACAATTTTTTCTTTTGACACAGATTTAGCTTCAGCTTCTTTAATTTTTTCGCCATTTTCATCATAAATAATCATACTCAGGGCAACTTTTATTTTAGAGTGTATAGTTTTCTTTTCTTTGCCAATCTGGTCAACCCGAAAAGAATTATCCTTGGTTGAAAGAATTCCCTGGGGAGAAATATCCATGACAATCTTTGCATACTCTTTGCTCATTTGCGATTTTGCAGCTTTCTTCGCCGTGCCAAACGGATAACCCATGAAGTATGCAACTTTATTTTTCAAAAAATCAGCAGGGCTTATTTCAATTTCCGAAGAGTCATATAAGACTTCAGTAATTCTGTTGTAAATGCTGTCAACGATTGCCTTAGTAGGTATTACTTCCAGGCTTGGGTTTATACTCACGTTAAAATAACAAAGTGCAATATTTTTTCTATCAAAGTTTTGAGCTCGTGTTATTATTGCAAACGCAGAACTAAAAATTAAAAAAGCAAATATTTTTTTCATACTATTTTTTGTTTGAAATGAATTGTGGAAGCATTTACTTGGACTGTTATGTATGTGCTATCATTTAGCAATGAAAATCAAAAATACGTGTTTATTCTATGCAATAAATACGCTATTGGTACCCAGTAGGAAACCTTTGAACTAGTGACAATATAAAAGCTGAAAATAGTACCAAACGTTGAAGAGTGTCTCAAAGGGATTCCTTTGGAACGACGCAACCAAAGCTCCACAAGGATTTGCAGCCGGTAACAAAAATAAATTTCTACTTAATCGGCAACACGTGCACTTGTTTTTGGAATGAATGATAGACTTTTTTTGAGGTTTTGTTTTAATTGCATTTTTACAATTTGTCCCATGGTGGTTGCTTTTAAAAAACTGGGCTGATGAAAATGTTCGGACAATTCCTGTTTCAACTGATCGATCTTTTCTTTTTTGGAAATGTCTTCATCACTCATAATATCCAGCATTTCTTTTACGCGGTATTTGGCAGCGCTTAAACGAAATGCCATGGATGTTTTTTCTTCGGACTGATATTGTGCAATGGATTCTTTATTGAGATGTTTGCTTACAATATCAACATAAGGTTTATTCTCTTTAAAAAATTGCGGCAGGTATAAATTTTTTCTTCCTTCGTAACATTGCTGATCGAAATCGATGCTGCGAAAACGATATTGGTAATTGAGCACATCGGGTGTGATGCTTACCACAAAATTATAACTGCGCATATCGCCCAACAACTGTGTGAAACAACGCTCATTGAATTTTACAAACTCTTTTGCCAAACGAATTTGGTTGGTGGATGGACTGTTTAAATAATCGGTTATAAAAATATCGCCGGGGATGCCTGGAATATGTTCTTCGATCAACGTATTTTGATTGGTAAAATAAATAATACGATTGGGCGATAATAAATGTTCTAATTCCAATCCGTAAATGCGGCTGGCATCGGCTTGCTTGATATAATAATGATCGAAGTTGGCGTTGTATTTATTAATGATGCGGATACGGAACGGCTGACTGTTGCCGAAATAACAAAAATCGATTGCGGCAACATCGAGGTGATTTACATATTCCATATCACCTTTTGTTTTTAAGATAGCATAATTTTTTACGAGGTTCTCGCGCAAAAAATCCCATTCACGCATATCGTACGAAACCCTTTCCCAGGAAGAGTCTTTACCATCTTTACCTTTGATGGGAACAGTGTAAGTAAAGCGGCGCAGATCTTCGTACAATGCAGGTAAACTAACTTCTCTTCCGTATCGGGTAAGGTAATTACGCAGTGGTGCGTTAACAGGAAAGATGGGTTTCTTTCTGCTGGGCTTTTCTACATAAACATCTTCCTGTTTAATTTCGATCATAACTACGATTACTAAGATTTATTTGATGGATTTACCCGATAAATGTTGCAAACCTGCGTTATTTTTATTCTAATAATAATGCATCTGTATCATCAATTAAATTCATATTTACATCAGTGCCTGCAATGCCTTCGATGGAACCTTTGATGTGTGCTGCATTTAATAAAACTTTCTCCAATTGTTTTTCGCGTGCCTTCCATAATTTTTCCATGGCGTCGCGTTCTTTTTGGATGGATAATTTCATGCTCATAAAACCTTCGCGAATGGCTTTCCATTGTTCGCCGAATTCGGAATTGGTTAAATAATCGTACAGCATCACCATCTTATCGCCTTTATTATCCTGGCTTTTCTTTGCTTCGAAAATTTTAAGCAATGCATTGCGTAATAATAAAGCAACACTTCTTACTTCCACAAAAGTACAAATGTAAACACCGTCTTTTTCGCCAAAGCGTTCCATATCTTTTGGTAAAGCTTGCGTAACAATAACCGCAACATCGGCGCCCAGACTGCGCATATCGGTCTTTAATTTTTCGATCCAGTCGTTGGCAAAATCTTTTGTGCGTTTACTTTCGTAAATGATTTTTCCGGCTTCATTGCCAAATTGATTACGCACGATTTGAATACAATCGGCACCACGAACACCTTTACCAACTTCTTCTATTTTATCGAAAGGGAATGTTGATTGCAATAATTCTTCCAGTAATAATTCCTGTGCCTCGCCCTGCAATTGCATAGAACCCTGTTCGGCCTTGCGTTTCATCTCGTCCACCAACCGCTTTTGATCTTCGATCTGTTTTTCCATTTCACGCATCCGCAACTGGTATTCCTGTTCTTTCAAACTTAATTTATCATTCTCCTCTTTTAAGAATTGTTCCTTTAATTTTTCTCTTTCGCTCATCAATTGCCGCTGAAGATTAATTTCCAATTCTTCTTCTTTTATTTTGAGCGATTGTTCTTTTTGCAAAAATTCCAATTCTTTTTTGCGGGCTTCTTTTAATTTTTCCTGATTATCTGCCGCAGATTGTTGTAATAATTTTAATTGATTTTCATAATCGGCAGCAATATTTTTTCTGATCGATTCCTGCAATTCTTCCTGCAGTTGTTGTTTGAACTGGGTTTCCTTATCGCTGAATTCTTTTTCCTTTTTCTTTTTCCAATCTTCCATTTGCGAACGCAATTGTTCCTGCACTTCTTTTTTGAAAGAATCGCCGGGATCGAATTCGTGTCCGCAATTGGGGCATTTAATTTCTGAAGCCATCCAAAAAATTTTTTACAAATTACGTTGATATTACAGAACAAAAAAGCACTGTTTTTTAATAAAATTTTTAGACAGTATTATTTTTTGGGTGATAGGCAACAAACTGATAACTAATATGCTCTTTAGAGTTTTAGAATCCATCCTGTGAAAAGCCCTTTTTTCCTGTGTTCATTTTTTACACGGGAAAAAAATTTTCTGTAAACCTGTAGCTCAGCTATATTTTTTCTATTCTGCACCGTTCATGTAATTTTTTTTCAAAAAATAATTTTGTTGTATTCGTTTGGCAACAAACGTTTGCAGTCATTTTTAGCAATAAGTTTTTATGACTTTCTCATTAGTTTTCCTTTTTTCGTGAAATAACTGAACACAAGAAATCTTATTATTGTGACTTGTTTACGAACCTTTTTCTTTTTTCCAGATTTTATTACAAATTATGAGAGTATTTTTTACACTTATTGCTGTTATTTATTTTACAGCAACGCCGGATAAGAGTATTTCGCAAAACAATACTGATTCTGTTTTACAGAATGCATCGCTTATTAATTGCGTGCAATATGCTTTGCAGCACCAGCCAACCATTCAACAATCGCTGATCGATGAAGATATTGTTGATAAAAGCATCAAATCGAAATTAGCCGATTGGTATCCGCAACTGAATCTGAATTATACCATTCAAAATTATTTTCAATTACCCAGCGCTTTTTTTGGAGGGAATGTTGTACAGACCGGCGCATTTAATAATTCGGGCCTGGGTGTTAGTCTTACTCAAAATCTTTTTACAAGAGATCTTTTATTGGCCAACAGAACAGCCGGAGATGTGCGCAAACAAATTAAACAATCATCTGTCAGTAATAAAATTGATGTAACGGTAAATGTGAGCAAAGCTTTTTATGATGTTTTGCTTACGCAGAAACAGATCAGTGTTTTGGATGAAGATATTATCAGGTTGGAAAAAAGTTTGAAGGATGCCTACAATCAATACCAGAGTGGCATTGTAGATAAAACCGATTATAAACGAGCAACCATTTCGCTCAATAATGCAAAGGCACAACGTAAACAGGTGCAGGATTTAATTGTTGCAAAATATGCCTACTTGAAACAGTTGATGGGTTATCCGGATAAAGCTGATCTTGTTTTGCAATACGACAGCAATGTGATGGAACGTGAAGCGCTTATTGATACTGCACAACAGGTATCGTTTCAAAACCGGATAGAATATCAGTTGCTGCAAACACAACAAAAATTGCAGCAGGCAAATGTGCAATATAATAAGTGGAGTTATATTCCAACAGTGTCAGCATTTGGTGCATACAATTCAAGTTATTTCAATAACAGTTTTGGGAAATTATACAATTCAACTTATACCAATTCTTTTGTGGGATTGCAATTATCGATGCCCATCTTTCAGGGAAATAAAAGAGTGTATCAGGTTAAGCAGGCAGAATTGCAGCTAAAAAGAGTTGATTGGGATATGATCTCTTTAAAGAGCAGGATCAATGCACAATACGAGCAGGCAATGGCTTCGTACAAAGGCAATCTTGCCAATTTTACTGCTTTAAAAGATAATGTTCAGTTAGCCGATGAAGTGTATAAAACCATTCATGTGCAATATACTTCAGGCATCAAAACGTATCTCGATGTAATTATTGCAGAGAGTGATCTGCGCACAGCCCAATTAAATTATTATACTGCTTTGTATCAATTATTGGAAAGTAAAATTGATGTTCAAAAAGCATTGGGTAATATTCAATATTAATTAGATCAATAAAAAATAATTCTATGATAAGTTTTTTATTACACGGATTAAATCGAATTACACGAATTGATATTTTAATACTTGTTTAGAATTCGTGTAATTCGTAAAAATTCGTGTAATCATTTTATATAAATACATTCTCGATAAATTACTAAATATTATTTCGATATGAAAGTTAAGTTACCCGTATTGTTGATGATTTTTATTTCAGTTTCATTTATCATTTCCTGTGGAAATAAAACACCCGAAGCACCAAAAGCAGTTCCGCCAACTCCTGTAAATATTTATCAGGTTAAGAAAGAAGCTGCCATTTATTTTGATTCATATCCTGCTACAGTTGCAGCATTAAGTCAGGTTGACCTGCGTGCACAGGTTACCGGTTATATTACCGGAATTTATTTTAAAGATGGCGAGCATGTAAGAAAAGGACAAAAACTATACGATATCGATCATCAGCAATACCAGGCAAATTACGATCAGGCGATTGCCAATTTAAATGTTGCAAAATCGGCATTGAATAAAGCGCAGCAGGATGCAGACCGTTACAACGATTTATTAAAACAGGATGCCATCGCCAAACAAATTGTTGATCATGCACTCACGGATCTGCAATCGGCTAAAATGCAGGTGGCTGCTGCAAAAGCCAATGCTGTTAGAATTGAAACCGATCTGAAATATTCATCCATTTATGCACCGTTCGATGGAACAATCGGCATATCGCAGGTTAAAATGGGGGCACTGGTAACAGCCAATCAAACTTTATTAAACACAGTATCATCCAACGATCCAATGGCGGTTGATATTGAAGTGGGACAAAAAGAAATTCCCCGGTTTACACAATTGTTTTTACATCCAGCCAAAGCAATCGATTCGGTTTTCACTTTGCAGTTGCCCGATAATTCTATCTATCCCAATACCGGCACTATCAGTTTAATCGATCGTGCTGTTGATCCGCAAACAGGGACAATTAAAATGCGTTTGATTTTTCCTAATAAAAATGATTTATTAAAATCGGGATTGGATTGTAATGTGCGTGTGAAAAATAATAATAAAGAAGATCTTTTTTTATTAGCACCATATAAAGCGGTGGTAGAACAGATGGGCGAATATTTTGTTTTTGTTGTGAACGACAGCAGCAAAGTAAGTCAGCGTAAAATACAATTAGGTACGAAGCTGAATGATAAAATTATTGTGAAGGATGGTTTGGCCGAAGGAGAAAAAATTGTTGTTGATGGCGTGCAAAAATTAAAAGACGGTTCAAGTGTTGTGTTAGCGCCGGCAAAAGGAAAATAAATTTAATAACACAAATTTTATCAAATTACGCGAATTAGATCATGGAGCGAGAACCATTCTAAAAATCAATTCGTGTAATTAGTTGTAATTCGTGTAACAAAAAATTCGTGTAATAAAATTTTTATGATTGCAAATACTTTTATACGTCGTCCAGTTACAGCGATCGTTATTTCATTGGTGATTGTGTTGATAGGCGTTTTAGCATTGTTGAATTTACCGGTAAGTCAGTACCCTGAAATATCTCCGGCAACAGTTCAGATCACAAGCACATACAATGGTGCCGATGCACAAACTGTTGAACAAACGGTTACAACGCCTATTGAAACGCAGGTGAATGGCACACCGGGCATGGCTTACATGCAGAGCAACAGTACGAGCGACGGAAGAACAACAATTAACGTAACCTATAATGTTGGATCAGATGTAAATATTGGTGCGCTCGATGTTCAAAACCGCGTTGGCATTGCAACACCTCAATTGCCCGATGATGTAAAAAGATTGGGCGTTATTACGCGTAAACGCAATCCGAGTATTTTAATGTTGGTGGCAATTTATTCGCCCAACGGTACACACGATGTTTCATTCATAGATAATTATGCAAATATTTTTGTGCGTGATGTTTTGTTGCGTGTAAAAGGAGTGGGCGATATTTTTTCGCGTGCCGATGATTTTAGTATGCGCATTTGGTTGCAGCCCGATAAACTGGCGCAATTAGGTTTAACTGCCAATGATGTGGTGAGTGCATTGCAGGAACAAAACCTTCAGGTTGCTGCAGGATCTGTGGGGGCACCGCCGCAAAACAGTGTGCAGGCTTTTGAATATTCTATATTGACCAACAGCAGATTAAGTTCTGTAGATCAGTTCAATAATATTATTATCAGAAGCAATCCTAAAAATGGTTCGATCGTTTATCTGAAAGATGTGGCGCATGCACAATTAGGTAAATTCAGTTATGCAAGTAATTCTTTTGTCGATCAGAAAAGGGCATCCTATTTATTAGTGTATCAGGCGCCCGGAAGTAATGCCATAGAAACTGCAAAAGGTGTTTATGCTGCGATGGATCAATTAAAAAAATCTTTTCCGAAAGATGTTGATTATGTTGTTCCGTTCGAATCAGTTTCGGTTGTAAAAGTTTCGATCGATGAAGTTGTAAAAACTTTATTGGAAGCACTGGGATTAGTAACCATTGTTGTGTTTTTATTTTTACAAAGCTGGCGTGCAACTTTAATTCCTGTTTTGGCCATTCCTGTTTCCATCATCGGCACATTCGCAGTTTTTATTCCGCTTGGATTTACAGTCAATACATTAACCATGTTTGGTTTTGTATTGGCAATCGGGATTGTGGTGGATGATGCCATTGTTGTGGTGGAAGCTGTGCAACATTATATCGATTACGAAAAAATAAGTGCAAAGGAAGCAACTATTAAAGCGATGAAAGATATATCGGGACCGGTTGTTGCCATTGCACTGATATTGGCTGCAGTGTTTATTCCTGTTGGATTTATTCCGGGTATTGTTGGAAGATTATATCAGCAATTTGCCATAACCATTGCCATCTCAGTTTTAATATCTGCATTCATCGCATTATCATTAACACCGGCATTGTGTTCGTTGATGCTGAAGCCAATGCATCTGGATAAAAAATCAACCGGCATCAATAAATTCTTTTACTTATTCAATGATTGGTTTAAACGAACAACAGCGTCATACACGGTTGGTGTGCAAAAAGCAATCAAGGCAACACCATTTGCATTGATACTGTTAGTTTGTTTATATGCAGGAACAGGATTATTATTTAAAAATAAACCAACAGCATTTATTCCAACAGAAGATGAAGGCCGTTTATATGTTACTTACGAATTGCCCGAAGCATCCTCTACTGCAAGAAGTTTGGATGCATTGAATAAAATTATGGCTATCATAAAATCCGAACCTGCGGTTGGACATTTTGCCGCATTGGGCGGATTGAATGTGGTAACGTTTGCAACAAAATCAAACAGCGGAACGATCTTTTGTCAGTTAAAACCATGGAGCCAGCGCACTGATAAATCTTTACAGATCCAGGCAACGATTGCAGACATGCAAAAACGTTTTGCATCGGTGAAAGAAGCAAGTGTTCGTGTGATACAACCGCCTGCCATTCAGGGTTTGGGGCAAACAGCAGGGTTTACTTTTGAGTTGGAACAAAGAGAAAGTAACGACGATATTAAAACATTCGAAAAGGTGATAAATAATTTTGTTGCAGAGTTGAATAAACGTCCCGAAATAGGAAGCGGCTTTTCTTATTTTACTGCAAGAACACCGGGATATCAGTTGGATGTTGACAGAGAAAAGTGTAAAAAATTAGGTGTCTCTATTTCCGATGTTTATAATACCATGCAAACATTTTTGGGAAGCAGGTATGTAAATGATTTTTCTATTTATGGCAGGAATTTTCACGTTGTTGCACAAGCCGATACATTATTTCGCGGCGATATAAAAAATGTAGAAAAGTATTACGTAAGAAATCAGGCGGGACAATTATTACCGTTAGGAACTTTGATCAGTTATAAATTAATTGAGAATGCACCACTCATCACTCATTATAATTTATTCCGGACAGCAGAAATAAACGGAACACCAAAACCGGGTTACAGCAGCGGTCAGGCTATTGAAGCATTAAAAGAAACTGCAGCTAAAGTTTTACCGGCAGGTTATGGATACGAATTTTCAGGGCTAAGCCGTGAAGAAGTAAATGCAGGTTCAACTTCGATGTACATTTTCGGATTATCATTATTATTTGTGTTTTTATTTTTAGCAGCATTGTACGAAAGTTGGTCGGTACCGTTTTCGGTTTTATTAGCAGTGCCCACCGGTGCTTTTGGTGCTATTCTTACATTGACTTTTATTCCTGCATTAAGCAATAATGTATATGCACAAATAGGATTGGTTACGTTAATTGGATTGGCAGCAAAGAATGCTATCTTAATTGTTGAGTTTGCAAAGGAAAGAGTTGATCACGGAATGGATATTATTCAGGCAACATTAGAAGCAGTCAAGTTGCGTTTGCGTCCCATCATCATGACATCTATGGCATTTATATTAGGCGTTTTGCCATTAGCATTTGCTGAAGGTGCTGGTGCTGTAGCCCGCTCTACCATTGGGTTTACAGTATTGGGCGGAATGTTGGCTGCAACTTTATTAGCTATTTTTATAGTACCTGTTTTATTTGTCACCATCACCAAATTCGCATTCAACAAAAAAGAATTAGCTGCACTAAAAGTGAAGGATGACAGAATGAATGAAATGCCGCACGAACAAATTTAATGCTGTGATCTTATGAATGATTTTATTTGATTGATGATAATTTTCATCAGTCAAATAAAATCTATTTTTGTTTTTTTGAGATCAATGTTTACAGATTTTCAAGAAGTATTTTAATTATGAACATCAGTACTTTCAGTGCATTCAAAAGTCGTAATTACAGATTATATTTTATTGGTCAGTCCGTTTCACTAATCGGGACATGGATGCAAAGAACTGTTGTAAACTGGGTAATATATTCGCTTACTCATTCTAAGTTCATGCTGGGTTTCACTTTGTTTGCGACCATGTTCCCATCGTTTTTATTTTCATTTATCGGTGGTGTGGTTGCGGATAGATATGACCGGTATAAATTATTACTGTTGACGCAAGTAGTGTCTATGATCCAGGCAGTATTATTGACTGCATTGGTATTCTTTAATCATTATTCTGTTTGGGAAATAATTGTTTTGAGTGTGATGCTTGGGATCATCAATGCATTTGATGTTCCTGCGCGTCAATCACTTGTTTATGATATGGTGACTGATAAAGACGATCTGCCCAATGCATTGGCATTGAATTCTTCCATGGTCAATTTATCGAGATTAATCGGCCCTGCAATTGCCGGGATCATCATAGAATATTTTGGTAATGCATTTTGTTTTGGATTGAATGCATTGAGTTTTGTGGCTGTCATCATTTCATTATTATTGATGAAACTGCCCGAGCATATTGCAAAGCCAAGAACAAAAAATATTGCAGGAGAATTAAAAGAAGGATTGGATTATGTGAGGAAAACCCCTGAGATATTTTTTGTGATAAGCATGCTTGCCCTTGTCAGTTTTTTGGTGTTACCATTTAGTTCATTGATGCCGGTTTATGCAAAAGATATTTTTCACGGTACAGCATCAACATACGGTACACTCAACAGTGTGATAGGTTTGGGTGCATTCTCTGGAGCCATATTTTTAGCATCATTAAAACCCGGCACTAACCTCAGAAAAATATTGACCATCAATACTTTTGTTTTTGGCATAGGACTCGTTTTATTTTCTTTCACGACTTATTATCCTTTGGCACTGGCGTTTGCGATTGTTGCTGCTTTTGGAATGATGTCGCAAATTACCATCACCAACACATTGATACAAACCACTGTTGATACGGCGATGCGTGGAAGGGTCATTAGTATTTATGCAATGGCTTTTTTTGGAATGCAACCTTTTGGCGGATTACTCATCGGTTCTGTATCACAAAAAATTGGTGTAGAAAATACTTTGTTAGCCGAAGGCATTATTGCTTTACTGATCGGCTTGTTGCATGTTTGGTTTCTTCAAAAACATAAAATTAAAAATGAATCATCATTGACCGAAGACAATATGATCACGATGATAAAATAAAATTTCATTCATTTAAAATATTCAGAAATGATAACAGCACTTGATAAGAACACGGCCTTGGTTTTAATTGATCTGCAAAAATGAATTGTTCAACTTTCATTAGCAAAACCTGTGAGTGAAGTTTTGGCCAATGCCGCAAAATTGGTAGAAGCTTTTCGTAAAGCATCGTTACCGATAGTGATAGTGAATGTAAATTCGCAAAATGCACAGTGGACCAAATCACGTAAAGACGCGCCACCCATGCAAAGAACTTTAAGTGGTGATTGGTTTGAAATAGTTCCTGAAATTAAAACACAGCCCACCGATATTTTTATTACCAAACATACCTGGGGTGCTTTTCACGAAACAGCATTGGATGAAGAACTGAAGAAAAGAAATATTACCGGCATTGTGCTTGCCGGAATTTCTACAAGTATTGGTGTTGAAGGAACGGCAAGAGGTGCCAGCGAAAGAGCTTACAATATTGCTTTTGCGATAGATGCCATGACCGATATGTTTGCAGATGCACACGAACGTAGTTTAAAATATATTTTTCCGCGGATAGGTGAAGTAGGTGATACCGATAAGATCATTGAAAAATTATCAGGTGTTTAAAATAATAATTCCTGGAAAAGAATCAGCTCTGCCTATCTTGTAGAAAACCTTTTTATCATCCCTTCCTCGTGTTTGGTTATTATCTTCTTCGTACCTGCTTGCTATATACTGCTGCAATCAGCGAAGGATGGGCGAAGGAGATACGAAGGAAACAATAAGCAGGGAACAAGAAAACAACAAGTGTCTTGTACTGAAAAAACTTTACAGATTAGAAGATATTCCTGATATGGCTTTACACTGTAAAACAATATTACTAAAATAGCTTTACAGGTTCAATTTAATTCCTTCCAGAGCTTTACAGAAGATTT
>MLJW01000135.1_pt1 | contig 72441 bp, 69 predicted proteins | sample 888231 | NCBI WGS metagenome assembly MLJW01 (sample SAMN05788063, study PRJNA343431) | mine drainage metagenome | isolation source: sample collected from the inflow into an acid mine drainage treatment plant... | place: Germany: Lusatia, lignite mining district
GGGCCGCAACCTCACGATGCCGGCGCAAAAGGACTTCCTGGGCCCCGCCAAGGTCCATCTCCTCGCCGCCTTCGTCTATGGCTCAGGCGGCGGCGTAGACGCACCTCCCACCCCGGTGACACAGTGACAGCGCGCCCCGGTCCCCGGGGCGCTTTTCCATCCCACCACCCAAACCAAGGCAATCATGAGCGAGGCAGCTCCTCCACCCCAAACACAAGACACCGTTGCGATCGAACAATCGCTCTATGAGGTGCACCACAAGATCCATCCTCGTGCCGTCACCGGCTGGTTCGCGACCTGGCGCTGGTCCCTCGTCTGGTTCACCCAATTGCTCTTCTACGGTCTCTGCTGGCTGCCCTGGAACGGCCGCCAGGCGGTGCTGTTTGAACTGGCCGAGCGCAAGTTCTACATTTTCGGCCTGATCTTCTGGCCCCAGGATGTCTTCTATCTGGCCATCCTGCTGATCGTCGCCGCTTACAGCCTGTTCCTGTTTACCGCCGTCGGCGGCCGCCTGTTCTGCGGTTATGCCTGTCCGCAGACCGTGTATACGGAGATCTTCCTGTGGATCGAGAGAAAGATCGAGGGGGACCGGCATGCACGCATCAGGCTCGACGACGAACCGCTCTCCGCCCGCAAGCTCTCCCTCAAGACCGCCAAGCACGGCGCCTGGATCGCGGTGGCGCTATGGACCGGCTTCACCTTCGTCGGCTACTTCACGCCGATCAGGACGCTCGCCAGCGAAGTGCTGAGTCTGAGCCTGGGACCGTGGGAAACCTTCTGGATATTTTTCTACGGCTTCGCCACTTACGGCAACGCCGGCTGGATGCGCGAGCAGGTGTGCAAGTACATGTGTCCCTATGCGCGATTCCAGAGCGTGATGTTCGATCCGGACACGCTGATCGTCACCTATGATGCCAGGCGCGGCGAGCCGCGCGGCGCGCGCTCGAAGAGAGCCGACTACAAGGCCGAGGGCAAGGGTGACTGCGTCGATTGCGGCATCTGCGTGCAGGTCTGCCCGACCGGCATCGACATCCGCGATGGGCTGCAATACGAGTGCATCGGCTGCTCCGCCTGCATCGATGCCTGCGACCAGGTGATGGACAAGATGAATTACCCGCGAGGCCTGATCCGCTACTCGACCGAAAACGCTTTGCTGAAGAACTGGGGGCGCAAGGAGATCCTCGGTCATATCCTGCGACCGCGGATCATGATCTACGGCGCCATCCTGGTGCTGATCATCGCCGCGGCAGCCGCAGGACTGGCTTCGCGCCAGCCGCTCAAGGTGGATGTCATCCGCGACCGGGGCACGCTGGAGCGCGAGGAGGACGACGGCATGATCGAAAACAGCTATCGTCTGCAGATCATGAACGTCAGCGAGACCGCGCACCGCTACATGATAGGCGTAAGCGGACTGAGCGGCATCGAGGTCGAGCACCAGCGTATCGTCGAGATTCCCGCGGCGACCACGCGCAGCGTCGTGGTGGACGTGCACGTGCCGCCGGAATCCGGCAAGAAGGGGTTCAACCGGATTTATTTCGAGATCAGCGCGGTGGATGACGCAAAGATCGCGGTACGCGAGCCGGCCAGCTTTCTGCTGCCCTGAAGGAAAAGGCGATGAACGTGCGCGTCCCGAACCCGGGTATCGCGCGATCTGGCGCCTGTGAGGCAGTCCTGCCCGCCGCCGGTGAGACGCTGCCGGCAGGGGCAAGACTCAGCTGGGCGGAGCGGCAAAAATAGTTTAGGGTAGAATGGTTTAAATATACGAGGGGGAATCGAATGAAGCGGCTGATCTGGGTCCTCTGGCCTTCTTTCATCGTCGCCGGCGTCGCCGAAACGCTATTCTTCACGCTGATTGATCCGCGGGAACTCTACCTGTTCGGCGAGCCGGTGGATTTTTCGAGAATGACCGTCTACTCGCTCGGTTTCTTCGCTTTCTGGGCCATTTGCGCCGCCTCCAGCACGCTCACCTGCTTCATTCAGCGGCGATCGGACGAGGTCAATATTTGCATGGTGGCCTCGACCTGCCGAAGCCGCGTCGGGCGCAACGCCTGAGTCCAGGCGCCGTTCTTGGACGCCGGCTCGCCGCGACGGCGGCCGCTCTGGCCTCGTTCGAAGCCCTCAAGCGGCTTTGGCGGGTCCGACACCGATCGGTGGCGGCGCGAGATTGACGATCTTGGTGAACAGGTTGCGGAACTCGTGGTCGGGGTCAGCGCCGAAGCGAGGATCGCCGTTCTCGCCGAAGGCCCGGGCGATTTCTGTCCAGTCCTGTGGCGTCAGGATCCTCTTGGCCAGCGGCATCAGGACCTTCTCTTCCTTGCTCATGTGCGCCCAGGTCTCGTCGGCGAACTTCTCCACCGCCTGCGCAAACACCTCCAGGCCGTCGGGTTTCCCCGCCTCGTAGTAACCGAGCGCCTGTTCCAGCGCCCGCACGTTCTGGGCGACCTCGAGGTGTTGACGCTCCAGTTCGTCGAGCAGTTCGTCGGCTTCGTGGCTACGGGCGCGGATGCGCGCGAACAGGTAAGTGTTTTCCTTAGGGTTGTGCAGCTTCTCGGGGAAGGCGTCGATGTAATAGATCATCGCCCAGAGCAGCTTGAAATCCGGCTGGCCGCGATGCGCGCGCGCTTCCCTGACCAGATACTTGAGACCGTGGATGACGGCGAACAGCGAGCGGTGCTCGTCCTGGATGATGGTGATGGCGGTATTCAGCATTGTTTGGTCGCGCTTCTCGCCGTTTAGCGATAGACCAGTACCGGCACTTTGGAGTGGGTCAGCACCTTCTGCGTCTCGCTGCCCAGCAGCAGGCCGGTGAAGCCGCGTCGGCCGTGCGAGGCCATGAATATCAAGTCGCAACCGGCGGTGGCGGTGGCCTTGATGATCGCCTCGTAGGGCACGTCGCTGACGACGCTGACCGATGCGCAATCGACGCCCGCCGCCTGCGCCTGCTGCGTCGCCGCGACAAGAATTTCCTGGGCCTGCTGCTCGGCCATCTCGGCGAACTTCTCCGGCGTGGTCGGGTCGATCAGTGCCCCTTCGCCGTAGAAGGCAACCGGGTAATCCGGCTTGGCAAAGAAAAAGGTGATTTTCGCACCGGATTCTTTGGCGAAGATGATCGCACGCTTGACGGTGTCGGCAGACAGCTGCGATCCGTCGGTCGGGACGAGAATGTGTTTGAACATACGGCCTCCGGAGAAATGAGTATATGCCAAGCCATTATAGGAAAGGGGGTCGGACCACGCTTGACCCAGATCAAGGCTCGCCAAGTGCGGCCCAGCACAATCATAACCCATTATCCAGGCCACTTTCCCGGCGTCGCAGCGAAATTCGGCGAGGGTCTGCTCGGCCGCGAGTCGTCGTGCCAAAATATGGCGAAAGCGGCCGAGGCCGCCGGAGAGGGCAGCGCAAATGAATGGCGCAATAAGGAAGGGCACGCTGACGCCGCAGGCGGCGGTGCGCGCCATCGATCACGCGGTCGAGGCCAACTTCGATCCGATGGGCGTGGTGACGCCGCTGCTGCATGCGCAACTGGCGTGGCTTTCCCATCCGCAGGAAATGGCCGAGGCGGTGGCCGGCTTCACCGGCAGTCTGATGGAATTGCAGTGGCACGCCTGGCGCCGTACTTTTGGGCTGCCCAGCCAGGACGTGGAGCGGCCCCATCCCGACGACACCCGCTTCGCCGACCCGATCTGGCGGGATTCCCCCGCCTGGGATCTGATCAAGGAATGGTACCTGCTGCTCACCCATCACATTCAGGACAAGCTCTTCGAGACGCCGGGGATGTCGAGCAAGGACTGCCGCCGGGCGGCGTTCTGGTGGCGCAAATGGCTCAACGCCGTGGCGCCGACCAATTTTCTGCTGAGCAATCCGGTGGCGATGAGACGCGCGATCGAGACTCACGGCGACAGCCTGATCAGCGGCCTGCGGATCTTCCTCGACGATCTCTCCGCCGGCAACGTGCGCATGACCAGTCCGGACGACTTCACCGTCGGCAAGAATCTCGCCACGACATCGGGCAAGGTGGTGTTCAGAAACCGCCTGCTCGAAGTGATCCACTACGCCGCGACCACCGAGAAGGTCTATCAGACGCCGATCGTGATCGTCACGCCGTGGATCAACAAGTTCTACATCCTCGACCTGAATCCGAAGAAAAGCCTGATCAAATTCCTGCTCGATCAGGGCTACTCGGTGTTCATCACCAGTTGGAAGAATCCCGACGCGACGATGCACGATGTCTCCTTCGACAACTACCTGACCGACGGCATCGGCGGCGTCGTCGAGGCGGCACGCGCCATCAGTGGCAGCGAGCAGGTGCACGCGGCCGGCTACTGCATCGGCGGCGCCGCGCTCGCCACCTACATGGCCTGGGCGAACCGTCGCTATGCCGCGGCGGAGGTGCCGGTGGCGAGCGTGACCTTGCTCGCCACTCTGGTCGACTACCGCAAGCCGGGGGACATCGAGGTCTTCATCGACGAAGGCAGCTACCAGTGGCTCTCCCGCGCCATGGAGCAGAAGGGCTTTCTCGACGGACAGGAGATGGCTGCTTCCTTCCGCCTGCTGCGTTCCAACAGCCTGATCTGGCACTACGTGGTGCATGGCTATCTCTACGGCGAGAAGCCGGCGCCGTTCGACATCCTCTACTGGAACATGGACGCCACGCGCATGCCGGCGGCGATGCATGAGTGGTATCTGCGCCAGTTCTACCTCGACAACAATTTGATCAAGAAGGACGCGCTGACCGTGGCCGGCGAGAAAATCGATCTCGCCAGGATCGTTCAGCCCCTGTACATCGTCTCCGCCGAGGACGACCACATCGCGCCATGGCGCTCGGTCTTCCGCACCAACAACTATGTCTCCGGCCCGAGACGCCACGTCCTGTCCTCTTCGGGACACATCCTGGGGATCGTCAATCCGCCGGTGACGCCGGCCAAGCGCGAATACTGGGCCGGCGCCGCCGAGCGCCACGACAAGGCCGAGAGCTGGCGCGAGCGGGCCGTGCACCGCGCGGGCAGTTGGTGGCTGGACTGGATGGCGTGGCTCGCGCCCCAGTCGGGCGCGATGCGCAAGGCCGGTCCGATAGACAGCAAGGAATATCCGGCGCTCAAAGATGCCCCGGGGGATTATGTGCTGGAGCCGTGAGCTAACCCAGAGAGCCGCCAAAGCGCGATAATGGGAGGGCTATCATCTCGTCTGCTGCCAATCTTGACCGCGGTCAAGGCTATCCCCGCCGATGCCTTTAAGATGAACTCACGATCCACTTTTCGGACAACATCATGAGCTCTCCGACCCAACTCCTGCCCGATCACCACAAGTATTGCGACGATCTTTTCGTTGCCGCCGAGGATGCCGCGGCGCGCGCCGACTGGGCCGCGGCGACGACCGCCTGCAATCACTTTCGCGCACAGATGGCAGCGCACTTCGAGGCGGAAGAGACGGTGCTGTTTCCCGATTTCGAGGCCACCACCGGCATGAGCGATGGGCCGACCCAGATGATGCGCTACGAGCACGAGCAGATGCGCTCATTGCTGGAGCAGTTGGCGCAGGCCTGCGCCGCTCGGGACGGCGGCGGCTACGCCGGCGTCGCCGAGACCCTGCTGATGCTGCTGCAACAGCACAACATGAAGGAGGAAAATATCCTCTATCCGATGTGCGATCAGGCGCTTGGTTCGCGTGCACAAGCGGTCGGCGCCCAGATGAGCGCGCTCTTGGAGCGTGCCGGTGCCTGAGCCGCGAGAGATTGACGGCCGCAACCTGCTCCCGCCCGAGCCGCTGGAGCTGACCCTGGCCGCGCTGGACACGCTGGCACCCGGCGAGGAACTGGTAGTGCTGCTGTATTGCCAGCCGGCGCCGCTCTATTCGGTGCTCGATCAGAACGGCTACCGCTACCGGTCGGAACTGCGACCCGACGGTACCAACGAAATCCGCATCAGCAAGGTCTAGCTCGCCAGCGATCTTTCGATGCAGCCGACCTTGTCGTTCGAACAGGCGCCACCGATCTCGGTGCCCTATCGTTTTTTCCTCACCGCGCCGCTGTTCGGCATCGCCGCGGGGCTGCTCCTGGCCTGGCTCGGGCCGGCGGCGCTGGCCTCGCGCTGGAGCCCGGGCGCGGCGGCCCTGACCCATCTCATCGTCGTGGGATTCATGCTGCAGGCGATGTGCGGTGCGCTGCTGCAGTTCGTGGCGGTGGCGGCCGGCGCCAACATCTGGCGCTCACGCCTGGTCGCGGCGCTGGTCCATCCATTGATCACGGCGGGCGCCTTGCTCCTGGCAACGGCATTCGCACTGGGCGCGCCTTCCTTGTTCCGGCCGGCGGCGGCGCTGCTGGCCGCCCCCCTCGGCCTGTTCGTCGGAGTGATGGCGCTGGCGCTGATCAGAACTCCGGCGCGCGGCATGACCCTCCATACGCTGCGCCTGGCGGTCTTCGGCCTGCTGGTGACGCTGACGCTCGGCGTGACCCTGGCTGGCACGCTCGGCTGGCCGGAGGATTGGCCGCTGGCGCTGCCGTTTCTCACCCTGGTCAATGTCCATGTCGCCTGGGGCCTGGGCGGCTGGGCGCTGCTGCTGGTGATTGGTGTCTCCTATCTGGTCGTGCCGATGTTCCAGCTGACGCCGGCCTATCCGGTCTGGCTCACGCGGCTGTTGCCCGCCGGCCTATTCCTGGCGCTGCTGGTCTGGTCGCTGCAGCTCGGGAGGCAGACGCCGCCGCCCTGGCTGGCAGGGGTTGCCCTGGCCGGCATGCTGCTGGCTGCGCTCTATGCCGGCGTGACCCTGCGCCTGCAATCGCGGCGGCGGCGGCGCGTGTCCGACGCCACGCTGGTGTTCTGGCGCGGTGCCATGGTCTTGCTGCTGACCTTGTCGCTGTCCTGGCTGCTGTTCGAGGCGCTGCCGCGCCTGGGCGACCTATCGCGGGCGCCGCTCTGGCTCGGTATCCTGGCCCTGCCCGGGGTGTTCGTCTCGGTAATCACCGGCATGCTCTACAAGATCGTGCCTTTTCTCAACTGGCTGCACCTGCAGCGGCAGGGAGATCCCCGGCGGCCACCGCCTAACATGAAGCAGATGATTCCGGAGCGGGCGATGAACGGCCAGATGCGCCTCCATTTCGCTGCCGTCGCCTTGCTGCTGGCAGCGATTCTCTGGCCGTCCCTGGTGCGGCCGGCCGGGCTGGCGTTCGCCGCATCCAGCCTGTGGCTGGAGTGGAACCTGGTCGGTGCCGTGAGGCAGTACGCGCACTTCTTGGCGATCGCGCTCAGAGATCGAACTGGCGCAGCCGGCCCTGGTCGTGAATCGTGATTGCCTTGCCATGCACGCTGATCAGGCCCGCCTGAGCGAGATCGTGAAAAATCCGCGACAGCGTCTCCGGCGTGAGGTTGAGACGCGAGGCGATCACCTGCTTGGAGGTGGGCAGGGCGACGGCGGCCTCGCCGTCGCCGCTGCCGGCCTGGGCTGCGTGCTCGAGCAGGTAGCCGATCACCCGCTGGGCGCTGGAGCGCTGCGAATAGGATTCGACGTCCTGCACCAGCGAGTGCAGGCGTACGGAAAGGCCGGCCAACAGGCGTCGGGCGAAGGTGGCGTCGCGTTCGAGCAGTTCGAACACCGCACTCTTGGCGATGTGCAGCAGCAGCGCGTCGCCGAGCGATTCTGCGAACACCGGATAGGGACGATCCATGAACATCACCGCCTCGCCGAAGCTCTGCCGTGGACCGATGATTTCCACCACCTTCTCGTTGCCCTGGCTAGATGGAAAGGCGAGCTTGATCTGGCCGAACACGATCAGGTAGAAGCCGCGCGGCGCATCTCCCTTGTGGAACAGCATCTCGCCCTTGACCAGTCGCCTCTCGCGTGTGCCGGCGGCAATGTGGGCGATCTGTTCTGGGGACAGCTCGAGAAACAAGGGCAGACGCAGGAGAATCTGCGGGATGTCGAGTCGCTCTTCAGCTTGCATGTGACGCCTCCTTAGAGGATGGAACATAGCATGATTTCCGGCGTAACGAGTCGCTGACCAACCTGGATATGAACACCTATCTCGCGATCAAGTATGTGCACGTCGCCTGCGTCGTCTTGAGCGGCGGCGGCTTCGTCCTGCGCGGCATCTGGACGCTCTCTGATTCGCCGCAATTGCAGCGGCGCTGGGTGAGGATCCTGCCGCACGTCAACGACAGCCTGCTGCTCGGTGCGGCGATCACGCTGTGCGTGCTGGGCGGACAGTATCCGCTGGCGCAGGCCTGGCTAACGGCGAAGGTGTTCGGTCTGATCGCCTACATCATCCTGGGTGCTATCGCGCTCGACAGAGGTCGCAGCGTGAAAGTACGGCTGGCCAGTGGCATCGCGGCGCTGACGGTGTTCGGCTACATCGCTTCGGTGGCGCTCACCAAGGACGCTTGGGGAATGCTGGCAATGCTCAGATCGGCTGGTGGCTGAGCAGCGCCTTCAAGCCGGCGATGTCGAGGATGCGGATGTGCTTTTGCTGTACGGAGATAAAACCATCATCCTGGAAACGAGAGAAGGCACGGCTGACCGTCTCGAGCTTGAGGCCCAAGTAGGAGCCGATCTCGTCGCGCGTCATGCGCAGATGGAATTCTGCCGGGGAATAGCCGCGCGCGGTGAAGCGCTGCGACAGATTGAGCAGGAAGGCCGCCAGCCGCTCCTCGGCGCGCATCGTGCCCAGCAGCATCATGACGCCGTGATCGCGTACGATCTCGCGGCTCATCACCTGATGAAAGTGGCGCTGCAGCGCTTGAATCTCGCGCGACAGGCGTTCGAGGTGGGCGAAGGGGATGACGCAGATCTCGCTGTCCTCCAGGGCCACGGCGTTGCAGGTGTGGGACTCGCCGCTGATGCCGTCCATGCCGAGGATTTCGCCGGCCATCTGGAAGCCGGTGACCTGGTCGCGGCCGTCTTCGAGCAGCACGTCGGTCTTGAAGAAACCGCTCCTGATCGCATAGATCGCCTCGAAGCCCTCGCCGGCACGATAAAGATGCTGCTGGCGCTTGACCCTGCGGCGGACGCCGACCATGCTGTCGATCTGCTCGATCTCGTCTTCGGAGAGACCATAGGGCAGGCACAGTTCGCGCAGATTGCATTGCGAACAGGCCGCCTTGAGCGTGCTCAGCGTCAACGGTATGATGCTATGGTTAGGTTTGTGCATGGTCGGTCGAGTCGGGTAGCCGTTTGATTTGCGTCAACACGTCCAGCGCAAGATCACATCATCATAAGCTATGACGTACTGGCAACATCCTTAACGGAAAAAGATGGCTACTTCCTTTCAAGAGCTGATATTCGATCCGCAAGTCATCCGTCGCTTCGACGTCAGTGGCCCGCGCTACACTTCCTATCCGACGGCCGACCGCTTCGTCGAAGCATTCGACGCTGAAGCCTATCGTCTCTGGCTCGGCCGCCGCACCATCGGGGGCATCAGCAGACCGCTTTCATTATACGTCCATATCCCCTTCTGCAACACCATCTGCTATTACTGCGCCTGCAACAAGATCATCACCAAGGATCACGGCCGTTCCGCGAAGTATCTCAAGTACCTTGCCAAGGAATTGAAGATGCAGGCGGCCGCGCTAGAGGGTAGCCACGAGGTGGTGCAGCTGCACTTCGGCGGCGGCACCCCGACCTTCCTCTCGAACGACGAATTGCGGCAATTGATGGCGTCGATCCGCGAGCACTTCCAGCTGGTGCCCAACGGCGAATATTCGATCGAGGTCGATCCGCGCAAGGTCGATGCCGAGACGGTGGCGCTGCTGGGCGAACTCGGTTTCAACCGGATGAGCGTGGGCGTCCAGGATTTCGATCCGGCGGTGCAGAAGGCGGTCAACCGCATCCAGAGTCTGGCGGAAACGCATCTGGTGATCGAGGCGGCGCGCGCCAGCGGCTTCAAATCGGTGAGCGTGGATCTCATCTACGGTCTGCCCAAGCAGAACGTGATCAGCTTTAACCACACGCTGGAGGAGGTCATCGGGCTCTCGCCGGATCGCCTCTCGATTTACAACTACGCGCACCTGCCGCGTCTGGCCAAGCCGCAGCGACGCATCAATGAGTCCGACCTGCCTTCGCCGGATGCCAAGCTGCAGATCCTGCAACTGGCGATTCGCCGTCTGACCGACGCCGGTTATGTTTTCATCGGCATGGACCACTTCGCCAAACCCGACGACGAACTGACCGTGGCCCAGCGCCAGGGCCGGCTGCACCGAAATTTCCAGGGTTATTCGACCCACGCCGAAGCGGACCTGATGGCCTTCGGCGTCTCCGCCATCAGCAAGGTCGGGCCGACCTATTGCCAGAACTACAAGACCATCGAGGAGTACTACGACGCGCTCGACCGTGACGTGCTGCCGGTGATGCGCGGCATCGAGCTGACCCCTGACGACCTGCTGCGCCGCTCGATCATCCAGGCGCTGATGTGCCATTTCGCGCTGTCGATCGAGTCGATCGAAATCGCCCATCTGATCGACTTCAAGTCCTACTTTGCGGTCGAACTCGCCGACCTCGCCGAGATGGCGAAGGCCGACTTGCTCAGCATCGACGACCAGTGGCTCAACGTCCTGCCGCGGGGCAGGATGCTGGTGCGAAACATCGCCATGGTCTTCGACCGCTACCTTCGCAGCGATCGCGAGCGGGCGCGCTATTCGAAGGTCATCTAGTACCCTCCTGGGGTAGCAGCGTCAGCAATGCCCGATACCGGTTTCATCGCCGTTTTCCTCATCGGTCTCCTGGGCGGCACGCATTGCCTGGCGATGTGCGGCGGCATCGTCGGCGCGCTGACCATGTCCTCGCCCGGGCAGCGGCCTCCCTGGAACATCCGCCTCGCCTACAATGCCGGCCGCATCATCAGCTACGCCGCGATCGGCGCGGTGATCGGCGGAATCGGCAGCTTCGGCCTGCTGCTCAACCATCTGCTGCCGGTGCAGATGGCGCTGTACATCGCCGCCAACCTGATGCTGCTGGCCCTCGGTCTGTACCTCTGCGGCGTCACCCGGGCGCTGGCGTTCACAGAGCGCATCGGCCAGCGACTGTGGGCCAGAATCCAGCCGCTGACGCGGCGTTACCTGCCCGCCAGACGTGTGGCGCAGGCGCTGCCGCTCGGACTGCTGTGGGGTTTCCTTCCCTGCGGCATGGTCTATAGCATCGCGACCCTGGCGCTGCTCTCGGGCAGCGCGTTTCGCGGCGCTGCGCTGATGCTGGCCTTCGGCCTGGGCACACTGCCCAATCTGCTCGCCGCCAACTTCCTGCTCGCCGGTTTTTCACGCGCGCTGCGCGGACGCAGTCTGCGCTTGGCCGCCGGCGCCATGGTGCTGGCTTTCGGCATCCTCGGTCTGTTCAAGGCCACCACCCTGGGCGGCCGCCTGTGGGCCGGTCTGGTCTGTCACGTGTAACATGAGACGATGAACTCGGCTACTCACGAAGAACAAACGCATAGCCTGAGCAAGGCGATCGACCTGCCGATCTCGGGCATGACCTGCGCCGCCTGCTCGGCGAGAATCGAGAAAACCTTGAACCGGATGCCGGGCGTTAAGGCCAGCGTCAATCTCGCCTCCGAGCGCGCGCAGATCCGCTTCGACGAAGCGGTCACTGCGAAGCAACTGGTCGATGCGATCAAGAAGACCGGCTACGACGTGCCCCGACAGACCCTGGTGCTGTCGCTCTCGGGCATGACCTGCGCCGCCTGCGCGGCGCGCATCGAGACCGTGCTGAACCGGCTGCCCGAGGTCGAAGCCACGGTCAATTTCGCCGCCGAGAAGGCCTACGTGCGCTTCACGCCGGGGCTGACCGATGCCGACGCGATCATCGCGGCGGTCAAGCGCGCCGGCTATTCGGCGCTCGTATCGAGCGGCGAGGGCCGCGCCCAGGAGAAGGCCAGGAAGCTTGCGCTCTACCGCGGGGAGCGGCGTCGTTTCTGGTTCTCGGCGCTGCTCACGGCGCCGTTGCTGGTGCAGATGGCGCTGATGTTCGGCGGTGGGCACGGTGAAGTGCTGCCGCGTTTCGTGCAACTCCTCTTCGCCACGCCGGTGCAGTTCTGGATCGGCCGACGCTTCTACGTCAGCGCCTGGAATGCGCTCAGGGGGGGGGCCGCCAACATGGATGTGCTGGTCGCGCTGGGCACCAGCATGGCTTACTTTTACAGCCTGGTCGTGACCCTGGCCGGCCTGCATCAGCAGCACGTCTATTTCGAGGCTTCGGCGATGATCATCACCCTGGTGCTTCTGGGTAAGATCCTCGAAGCCCGCGCCAAGGCCGGCACCACCGCGGCGATCGAGGCGCTGATCCGGCTGCAGCCGCAGACCGCATGGGTCGAGCGCGACGGCCAGCTGCTGGAGGTGCCAGTCGGCACCCTGGTGCCCGGCGACGTGTTCATCGTGCGCCCCGGCGAGAGCGTGCCGGTGGACGGCGAGGTGCTCGAAGGGCAATCCACATTGGTCGAGGCGATGCTCACCGGCGAGAGCCTGCCGGTCGCCAAGAATCCCGGCGACAAGCTGTTCGCCGCCACGGTGAACGGCCCGGCGCTGCTCAAGGCCCGCGCCACCGGGGTTGGCAGTCATACCCTGCTCGCCGGCATCATCCGCATGGTGGAGCAGGCGCAAGGCTCAAAGGCGCCGGTGCAACGGCTCGCCGACCGCGTCGCCGGGGTGTTCGTGCCGGTGGTGTGCGCCGTCGCGCTCGCCACCTTCCTCGGCTGGTGGGGCATCGGCCACGAGTTCACCCAGGCCTTGATCAACGCCGTCGCCGTGCTGGTGATCGCCTGTCCGTGTGCCCTCGGTCTGGCCACGCCGACGGCGATCATGGTCGGCACCGGGCAGGGCGCCCGGGCCGGGATCCTGGTCAAGGATGCGCAGGCGCTCGAACTGGCGGAAAAGATCAAGGTCCTGGCGGTGGATAAGACCGGCACCTTGACCCAGGGCAAGCCGGTGGTCACCGACCTCGTGGCGCAGGGGGAGCATAGCGAACAGGAGTTGCTGTGGGTCGCGGCGAGCCTGGAGCAGGGTGCCAGCCATCCGCTGGCCGCCGCTATCCTGACGCGGGCGGCCGAGGCCGGTCTGCCGCTGTCGCAGCCCGCGAAGCTCACCGCAGAGGCCGGGCGCGGATTGCGCGGCGAGATCGATGGTGAGCCCTGCCTGCTAGGTTCCCCGGCCTTCCTGCGCGAGGCGGGCGTGGCCCTGGACCAGGCGGCGTTGCAGCGCTTGCAGCGCTCGGGCAAGAGCATCGTCGCCGTCGCCCGCGACGGGCAGGCCCTGGGCTTCATGGCCGTGGCCGATCCGCTGCGCCCCAGTTCGCGCCGGGCGGTCGAGCGCCTGTCGCAACTGGGGGTGGCGGTGGTGATGCTGACCGGCGACAACGCCGAGACCGCGGCGGCCACCGCGCATGAAGCGGGGATCTCCCGCCTCACCGCCGAGATCCTGCCCAACGACAAGGCCGGCGCGGTGCTCGCGCTGAAGGCAGAGGGTGTGGTCGGCATGGCCGGCGACGGCATCAACGACGCGCCGGCGCTGGCCGCGGCGGACGTCGGTTTCAGCATGGGCGCCGGTTCCGACGTGGCGCTGGAGACCGCCGGTGTCACCCTGATGAAGAACGACTTGAACAGCGTCGCCGACGCCATCGACCTGTCGCGTGCGACGCTCTCCAAGATCCGGCAGAACCTGTTCTTCGCCTTCATCTACAATGTTCTGGGCATACCGCTGGCTGCCTTCGGATTCCTCAACCCGGTGATCGCCGGCACGGCCATGGCCCTGAGTTCGGTATCCGTGGTGAGCAATTCTTTGTTGTTGCGGCGCTGGAAATCGCGCCCATGATCGAGGAGACAAATATGGCAACGACGGTGGTGAAGGTCGGCGGCATGAGCTGCCAGGGCTGCGTCAAGAGCGTGACCCAGGTGCTGCAGGATCTGCCCGGGGTGGCGACAGCCGAGGTATCGCTGGAGAAGGGCGAGGCACTCGTCGCCCACGACGAATCCAAGGTGGGTCGCGAGGCCATGGTGCGGGCGATCGAGGACGCCGGCTTCGAGGCTTCCTGAACCGCTCCTCGGAGCGCGCGGTAAAGCCGCTATAATCCGCGCTTTCGCAAACCCGGAGGAAACCATGGGACTCGACCGAGTGCCTCCCGGCAAGGATCTGCCGAACGACTTCAACGTCGTGATCGAAATCCCGATGCGCTCGGACCCGATCAAGTACGAGGTGGACAAGGATTCCGGCGCCATCTTCGTCGACCGCTTCATGTCCACCGCCATGCATTACCCCTGCAACTACGGCTACATTCCGCACACCATCGCCGGCGACGGCGACCCGGTGGATGTCCTGGTGATGGCGCAGTTTCCGCTGCCGCCCGGCGTGGTGGTGCGCTGCCGGCCGATCGGCATGCTGGCGATGGAGGACGAGGCCGGCGAGGACGCCAAGGTGCTCGCGGTGCCGGTAGACAAGCTGACCCAGATGTACCGCAGCGTCCAGGCGCCGCGCGACCTGCCGCAGATCATGCTCGACCAGATCGCGCACTTCTTCGAGCACTACAAGGATCTCGAGCCCGGCAAGTTCGTCAAGGTCAAGGGCTGGGTCGGCGCCGAGGAAGCCAAGAAGGAAATCATGAACGGCGTCGACCGCTTCCACGCGGCTAAGAAGAAGCCGGCTTTTTAGCGCCCTGTCCGCAGCACAACCCTGCCAGTGAAGCAGGCGCTAGGTTTTGAACGGGTTGTGTTCGTTCAGTTCATCGACGTAGCGGTCCACGCCCCGGCTCTCCTGGTTGAGGAAGCGGCCGACGGCGGCGGCGAATTCCGGGCGGGCGAGCCAGTGAGCCGAGAGCGTCTCGGTCGGCAGGAAGCCTCGGGCCAGCTTGTGCTCCCCCTGGGCGCCGCCCTCGAACACGCCGATGCCGCGTTCGATCGCGAACTCGATCGCCTGGTAGTAGCAGGCCTCGAAATGCAGGCAAGGCACATCCTCGACCGATCCCCAGTAGCGGCCATAGAGGCGGCCATGATCGAAGAGATTGAGCGCCGCGGCGATCGGCAGTCCGTCGCGGTGGGCCAGGACGAGCAGGAGGTTCTCCGGCATGGTCCGCCCCAGGCGCAGGAAGAAATCCAGGTTGAGGTAGGGTCGTCGGCCGCGCAGCTCGTAGGTGAGCCGGTAGCAGCGGTGAAAGAAGGCCCAGTCGTCGCCGCCGATTTCGCCGCCGCTCAGACGCACGAGGCTCACCCCGGCATCGACGACGCGGCGCCGCTCCTGGCGGACCTTCTTGCGCTTGTCGCGGGTGAGCGCGAAGAGATAGTCCTCGAAGTCGCGATAGCCCGGGTTGCGCCAGTGAAACTGCACGCCCTTTCTGATCATCATCCCGGCCGCGCCCATCAGCGCTGCTTCGTCGGCGTTGGGAAAGAGGATGTGCAGCGACGACAGGCCGCTCGATCTGGCATGATCGAGCGCGGTGGCGAGCAGCCGTGCGCGGCAGGCGTCGTCGCGTGCCAGCAGGCGGGGGCCCGGCACCGGCGTGAATGGCACGTTGGCAACCAGCTTCGGATAGTAGTTGATGCCGTGGCGCTGGTAGGCCTCGGCCCAGGACCAGTCGAAGACAAACTCGCCGTAGGAATGATCCTTGGCGTAGAGGGGCAGGGCGGCGACGAGATCATCGCCTTCCCAGAGCGTCAGGTGGCGCGGGTGCCAGCCGGTCTCGGGACAGGCGCTGCGGCTCAGCGTCATCGCCTCCAGAAAGGCGTGACGCAGGAAGGGCTGATGGCCGGCGAGTTCGTTCCATTGTTCGGGGCGAACTTCGGCGAGAGAGTCGAGGATGCGGGTTTCCATGGCGGCTGGCGGTCCAGAGCGTGTTGTATAGTATCGCCCTTATGAACCACCTGAAGATCGCAATCGCCCAGTTGAACTGCACGGTCGGCGACCTCGCCGGCAATGCGCTGCGGCTCCTCGCTGCCGCCGAACGGGCAGCGTCGCTGGGCGCCGAGCTGATGCTCACCCCCGAGCTGGCGCTCTCCGGCTATCCTCCCGAAGATCTGCTGCTGCGCCCCGATTTCTACCGCGCCTGCGACCGCGAGCTGCGTTCGCTCGCCGCCGCAGCGTTCGAGCGCTGCCCGGATCTCGCCCTCCTGGTCGGACATCCAGAGGAACACCAGGGCGGCCGCTACAACGCCGCCTCGCTGCTGCGCGGCGGACGCGTAGAGACCACCTACCGCAAGCACCGCCTGCCCAACTACGAGGTGTTCGACGAGGAGCGCTATTTCGACGCCGGCGCCGAAGCCTGCGTCATCACGGTCGGCGGCGTGCGCTGCGGCGTCAATATCTGCGCCGACGTCTGGGAGCCGGGCGCGGCGGATGCCGCGCGGGATGCCGGCGCAGAACTGCTGCTGGCCCTGAACGCCTCGCCCTATCATCAGAACAAGCAGGCGCAGCGCTATCAGGTGCTGCGCAGCCGCATCAAAGACACCGGCATGCCGGTGATCTACGCCAATCTGGTCGGCGGCCAGGACGAGCTGGTGTTCGACGGCGCCTCATTCGCCTTGGACGGACGGGGTACGCTCACCCATCAGTTGCCTGCCTTCGAGGAAGCGCTGGAGATCGTCGAGTATCGCGCCGGCGGGCCCCTGCCCGGACGCATCGAACCGCCGTTGTCGCCGGAGGCCGAGGCCTACGCTGCGCTCAGGCTGGGCGTTGCCGACTATCTCGGCAAGAACGGCTTTCCCGGCGCCATCATCGGTCTGTCGGGCGGCGTCGATTCGGCATTGACGCTCACCATCGCCGTCGACGCGTTGGGTCCCGAGCGGGTGCGCGCGGTGATGATGCCCTCGCCCTATACCGCGCAGATGAGCCTCGACGATTCGCGCGCGCTGGCGAAGAATCTCGGCGTGCGCTACCAGGAGATCGCCATCGAGCCGGCGATGCGCACCTTCGCCGAACTGCTGGCGCCGGAGTTCGCCGGCCTGCCGGCCGACGCCACCGAGGAGAACCTGCAGGCGCGCATCCGCGGCATGATCCTGATGGCGCTGTCCAACAAGAGCGGCGCCATCGTCCTGACCACCGGCAACAAGAGCGAGATGGCGGTCGGCTACGCCACGCTCTACGGCGACATGGCCGGCGGCTTCGCGGTGATCAAGGACATCTACAAGACCCTGGTCTATCGTCTCTGCCGCTACCGTAACGGGCTCTCGCCGGTGATCCCGGAGAACATCCTGACGCGCGCGCCCTCGGCCGAGCTGAAGCCCGACCAGCGGGACCAGGACACGCTGCCGCCCTACGAGGTGTTGGACGCGATCATCGAAGCCTACATGGAACGCGACGAGAGCCCGCGCGAGATCGTTGGCCAGGGCTACGCCGCCGCCGACGTGCGCCGCGTGGTGCGCATGCTGAGCCGCAGCGAATACAAGCGCCGCCAGTCGCCGGTCGGCATCCGCATCACCCGGCGCGGCTTCGGCAAGGACTGGCGATATCCGATAACATCGCGCTATCAGGACGAGTGGCAGTGAGCGGCAACGGACATTCAGGGGTACGGACATGAAAAAAATAGAAGCGATCATCAAGCCTTTCAAGCTCGACGAGGTGCGCGAGGCGCTCTCCGAGGTCGGCGTGACCGGCCTCACGGTGACCGAGGTCAAGGGCTTCGGCCGCCAGAAGGGCCACACCGAGCTGTATCGCGGCGCAGAATACGTGGTCGACTTCCTGCCCAAGATCAAGATCGAAGTGGTAGTCGCCGACCAGACGGTCGAACCGGCGATCGAGGCGATCGTCAAGTCGGCGCGCACCGGCAAGATCGGCGACGGCAAGATCTTCGTCTCGGCCGTCGAGCAGGTGGTGCGCATCCGCACCGGCGAGACCGACGAAGCAGCAGTGTGAGGATCGCGAAGCGCTCCTCACGCTGCTGCTTCGCCTCCCATTGAACGGCCTTTCCCCCGCCCCTTTCCCGAGGAAAGGGGTGACGAGGGTTCGTCCCTGCGGGACTCCATGTTTACGCTGCGCCCAGCGCGGCTCTTCGGTCGATCCTAAAAGGGGTGACGCTTGCTCGCTACGCTCGATTATTTGTAAACGGGGTGGTGGGCGCGGCTAGCGCTCCGCTTTCAACAAGACCGTCACCGCACCGGCGCCGCCGTCGGCGGCGCGGGCCTGGCAGTAGGCCAGCACCTCCGGCCGGTTGGCCAGCCAGTTCCTGACCAGCTCCTTCAGCACCGGCTCGCGGCCGGGCGAGCGCAGGCCCTTGCCGTGGATGATGCGCAGGCAGCGGCGGCCGTGCGCCAGGCTGTCTGCGACGAATTGCGCCAGCATCTCGCGCGCATCGATGCGGTTCAGGCCGTGCAGATCGAGCTGGTCCTGGGTCACCCAGCGGCCGCGGCGCAGGTCGCGCAGCAACGTGCGCGGCAATCCCGGCTTCAGGTAGGCGAGCTCGTCGCCGCCTTCGAGCACGATTTCGAGCGGCGCCGGCGCCAGGGTCTCGGCGAGCGCGGCAGCCTCGTCGCGCCGTCGCTGGCGCGGAATCGGCCGGGGCTGGGGCGGCTCGTGGTGCACCCGGTCGGAGACGAGCGGCACGGCGTCGGCCACCGCCTCGCGGAACAGCGCGATCTCGTCGGCGGCGGGCTTCCTGGCCATAGTAGCTCTCCGCGCTTGGCGGCCAGGTGGCCCTCAGCCCAGGTGGTCGAGGTAGCGCTCGGCGTCGAGCGCCGCCTGACAGCCGGTGGCGGCGCTGGTGACCGCCTGGCGGTAGATGTGGTCCTGCACGTCGCCGGCGGCGAACACGCCGGGGATGTTGGTGGCCGTGGCATTGCCGTTTCTGCCGCCTCGGGTGACGATGTAGCCGGCCTCCATGTCGATCTGACCGGCGAACAGGTCGGTGTTCGGCTTGTGGCCGATGGCGATGAACACGCCCTGCAGCGCGATCTCCTCGGTCTTGCCGGTGTTCACGTTCTTGATGCGCATGCCGGTGACCCCGCTCTTGTCGCCCAGCACTTCGTCCAGCGTGCTGTCCCACTTGATCGTCATCGTGCCGGCGCGCTCCTTCTCGAACAGCTTGTCCTGCATGATCTTCTCGGCGCGCAGCTTGTCGCGGCGATGCACCAAGGTGACGTGGCTGGCGATGTTGGCCAGATAGAGCGCCTCCTCCACCGCGGTGTTGCCGCCGCCGATCACCGCGACGTGCTGCTGCTTGTAGAAGAAGCCGTCGCAGGTGGCGCAGGCCGAGACGCCCTTGCCGGAAAAGGTTTCTTCCGAGGGCAGTCCCAGATATTGCGCCGAGGCGCCGGTGGCGATGATCAGGGCGTCGCAGGTGTAGCTGCCGGCGTCGCCGATCAGGGTGTACGGCCGCTCGGTGAGCTTCGCGGTGTGGATGTGGTCGAAGATGATCTCGGTGTTGAAGCGCTCGGCGTGCTTCTGGAAGCGCGCCATCAGTTCCGGACCTTGGATTCCGTCGGCGTCGGCCGGCCAGTTGTCGACGTCGGTGGTGGTCATCAGCTGGCCGCCCTGGGCCATGCCGGTGATCAGCACCGGGTTCAGGTTGGCGCGCGCGGCATAGACGGCGGCGGTAAACCCGGCGGGGCCGGAACCGAGGATCAGCAGGCGGACGTGGCGGGAGCTCATGGCGATATTCCTGGCGACAAAGCGGGAATTATACGCAAGCTTTCAAGACGCCATCGGCAGCCGTTATGATGTCGGGGAAATGAGTTCTGGAAACCACTGAAGCCGGCTGAGGAAAGGGCGCGATGGCGCAGGACACCCAGGTATCGATCGTTGCGCTGCGGACGCTGCCGATGTTCGAAGCGCTAGCCGAAGACCGGCTCGCCGCCATCGTGAAGGTGGCGTCGCTGCGCCGCATCGAACGCCAGACGGTGGTGTTGCATGCCGGCGATCGCACCGACAACCTCTACCTGGTCCTCTCGGGCAGCCTGAAGGTGCTGATCGAGGGCGACGACGGGCGCGAGGTGATCCTCTCGATGCTGGGACCGGGCGAGTTCTTCGGGGAAATGGGGATCATCGACGACCATCCGCGCTCGGCCACGGTCAAGACCACCGAGCCCAGCAACCTGGTGGTGATCAGCAAGGCCGATTTCCAGCGCTGCCTCGCCGACAACTTCGACGTTTCGCTGTTCATCATGCGCAGCCTGGTCAAGCGCCTGCGTCAGGCCGACCGCAAGATCGAGAGCCTGTCGCTGATGGACGTCTATGGCCGGGCCGCGCGGCTGCTGCTGGAGCTGGCGGAAGAGCGCGACGGCCGTAAGGTGGTGACTCGCAAGATCACCCGTCAGGACATCGCCCGAATGATCGGCGCCTCGCGCGAGATGGTGAGCCGGGTGATGCGCGACCTGCAGAGCGGGGGGCTGATCGACGAGCGGGACGGCTGTATCTGGCTGTGCGGCGAGGCCGACGGCAGCCAGGCAGGCCCGGTATAATCGTCTTCATGTTGCCCATTTCCCGGCCCTAGGCGGCTTCAATCGCGTGGCGGAAAAATCCAAGCCCTTGCCGGAAAGAATCGCCGGCCTGCTGCAGGAGGCGCGCTGGCTGGCGCTGGCGGCGCTGGCGGTGTATATCGGCCTGATCCTGGCCGGCTACGACAAGGCCGATCCGGGCTGGTCGCAGGCGGTCGTGGTCCCCCATGTGGCCAATCCCGGCGGCCGCTTCGGCGCCTGGCTCGCCGATCTGCTGCTCTACCTGTTCGGATTGTCGGCCTGGTGGTCGGTGCTGTTCCTGCTCACGGCGGTCGCCTGGGGCTACCGCCGTCTGTCCGGCTTCCTGCCCGGAGACCGCAGGCCTTTCCTGATCGCCCTGGCCGGCTTCGTCATCCTGCTCCTGGCCAGTTGCGGCATCGAGACGCTGCGCTTCTACAGCCTGAAGACGCCGCTGCCATTCCAGCCCGGCGGCATGCTCGGCTTCGAAGTCGGCCGTCTGGCGGCGGACTATCTCGGCTACAGCGGCAGCACCCTGATCCTGCTGGTGCTGTTTGCGGCGGGTCTCAGCCTGTTTACCGGCATCTCCTGGCTGCGCCTGGCGGAGATCTGCGGCGGCCTGATCGAGGCGGCCGGTCTCGGCGCCGTCCGGCTCTGGCAGACCTGGCAGGACCGGCGCATCGGCCGCGTCGTGGCGGGGCAGCGCGAGGCGGTGATCGAGGTCGAACGCAAGAAGTTCGAGGAGCATCCACTGGCGCCGGTCAAGATCGAGCCGGTGGCGGCAGACATTCCGCGCGCGCCCAAGGCCGAGGCGCGCATCGAGAAGGAGCGCCAGGCGCCGCTGTTCTTCGACGCACCCGGTGGTGCGCTGCCGCCGCTGCACCTGCTCGACGAAGCCGCGCATAGCGCCGACGAGCTGCCCGGAGCCGAGAGCCTGGAATTCACCTCGCGCCTGATCGAGCGCAAGCTCGCCGACTTCGGCGTCGAGGTCAAGGTGATCTCCGCCCACCCCGGTCCGGTGGTGACGCGCTACGAAATCGACCCGGCGGTCGGCGTCAAGGGCAGCCAGATCGTCAATCTCGCCAAGGATCTGGCGCGCGCCCTGGCCCTAGTGAGCATCCGCGTGGTCGAGACGGTGCCGGGCAAGGCGTGCATGGCGCTGGAACTGCCCAACGCCAAGCGCCAGACGGTGCGATTGTCGGAGATCATCGGCTCGAAGGCCTATCACGATCTGCACGCGCCGCTGGCCATCGCGCTGGGCAAGGACATTTCCGGCTTGCCGGTGGTGGTCGATCTGGCCAGGATGCCGCATCTGCTGGTGGCCGGTACCACCGGCTCGGGCAAGTCGGTGGGCATCAACGCCATGATCCTGTCCCTGGTCTACAAGTCCGAGCCCAAGGACGTGCGCCTGATCATGGTCGACCCGAAGATGCTCGAACTATCGGTGTACGAAGGCATACCGCATCTGCTCGCGCCGGTGGTGACCGACATGACTAAAGCCGCGAACGCGCTGCACTGGTGCGTGGGCGAGATGGAGCGGCGCTACAAGCTGCTCTCGGCGCTGGGGGTGCGCAACCTCGCCGGTTTCAACAACAAGATCCACGAGGCGGAAAAGGCCGGCAGCCATATCGCCAACCCCTTCTCGCTGACGCCGGAGTCGCCCGAGCCGCTGGCGGCGATGCCGCATCTGGTGGTGATCATCGACGAGCTGGCCGACCTGATGATGGTGGTCGGCAAGAAGGTCGAGGAGCTGATCGCCCGCCTGGCGCAGAAGGCGCGCGCCTCGGGCATCCACCTGATCCTGGCGACGCAGCGGCCCTCGGTCGACGTCATCACTGGCCTGATCAAGGCCAACATTCCGACGCGCATCTCCTTCCAGGTGTCATCGAAGATCGATTCGCGCACCATCCTCGACCAGATGGGCGCAGAAGCGCTGCTGGGGCAGGGCGACATGCTCTTCCTCGCCCCCGGCACCGGTCTTCCGGTGCGCGTGCATGGCGCCTTCGTCTCCGACAACGAAGTGCATCGCGTCGTCGATCACCTGAAGAAGGTGGCGACGCCCGATTACGTCGAGGGCATCCTCGACGCACCGGCGGGCGAAGGCGGCGCCGAGGTCGAAGCGGCCGGCGCCAGCGAGGACGACCCGATGTACGACCAGGCCGTGGAGGTGGTGCTGAAGACCCGCCGCCCTTCTATTTCGCTGGTCCAGCGCCATCTGCGCATCGGCTACAACCGCGCCGCCCGCCTGATCGAACAGATGGAGCGCACTGGCCTGGTCTCGGCCATGAACGGCGCCGGCAGCCGCGACGTGCTGGTGCCCGAGCGCAACGAATGAACAGTCTGGCAGGTCGCAGCAATCAGGGTGCACAAAACATGAAAAGACATTCCGGCTTGGCGCTCATCGGCACTCTCTGCTGCAGCTTGTTGTTCTCGGCCGGCGCGTCCGCCTCGGGCATAGCCCAGCTCAGGGCCTTCGTCGCCGATACCAAGAGTGCCAGCGCCGACTTCGCGCAGACGGTGGAGAGCCGCTCCGGCCGCCGGCCGCAGCTCTCTTCCGGCAGCTTCCTGTTCGAGCGGCCCGGCAAATTCCGCTGGACCTACCAGAAGCCCTACGCCCAACTGATCGTCGGCGACGGCGAGAAGCTGTGGATCTACGACCAGGATCTGAACCAGGTCACGGTGAAGAAGCTCGGCCAGGCGCTGGGCGAGAGCCCGGCGGCGCTGCTCGCCGGCGACAACGTCATGGAAAAGAATTTCGTGCTCAAGGACCAAGGCAGCAAGGACGGCCTGGAGTGGGTGGAGGCGACGCCTAAGGCGAAGGAGGGCAGCTTCGAGTGGGTGCGCCTGGGCTTCAAGGACCAGCTGCCGCGAGTGATGCAGGTGAAGGACAGCTTCGGCCAGACCACGACGCTGCACTTTAGCGCGTTCGAGCGCAACCCGAAGCTCAACCCCGGCCTGTTCCGCTTCGTGCCGCCCAAGGGGGCGGACGTCGTCGGTGAGTGACCTGCTCGCCGCGGTGGAGGCTGCGCCGCACGCGCCGCTGGCGGAACTGCTGCGGCCGAAGACGCTGAACGAGGTGATCGGGCAGACCCATCTGCTCGGACCGGGCAAGCCGTTGCGCCTGGCCTTCGAATCGCACCAGCCGCACTCGATGATCCTCTGGGGGCCGCCGGGCGTGGGCAAGACGACGCTGGCGCGGCTGATGGCGGACGCCTTCGACGCCGAGTTCATCGCCCTGTCGGCGGTCTTCTCCGGGGTCAAGGACATCCGCGAGGCGGTCGCCCGGGCGCAACTGACGCTGGCCCAGTCGGGCCGCCGCACGCTGCTGTTCGTAGACGAGGTGCATCGCTTCAACAAGGCGCAACAGGACGCCTTTCTGCCCTACGTCGAGCAGGGCCTGCTGACCTTCGTCGGCGCCACCACCGAGAACCCTTCCTTCGAGGTGAACTCGGCGCTGCTCTCGCGCGCTTCGGTCTATGTCCTGAAGAGCCTGTCGGCGGAGGAGCTGGGACAGCTCTTCGTGCGCGCCTGCGAACGCGCTCTGCCGGGTCTGTCCTTCGATCCTGATGCCCGCGACCGGCTGATCGGCTACGCCGACGGCGATGCCCGCCGCCTGCTCAACGTGCTGGAGCAGATCAGGACCGCTGCGGCCACGGCGGGCGTGACCCGGATCGACGGCGCCCTGATCGAGAGCGCGCTGGCCGCCGACCTGCGCCGCTTCGACAAGGGCGGCGACGCCTTCTACGACCAGATCTCGGCGCTGCACAAGTCGGTGCGCGGCTCCGATCCGGACGCCTCGCTCTACTGGCTGGTGCGCATGCTGGACGGCGGCGCCGATCCGCTCTACCTCGGCCGGCGCATGGTGCGCATGGCCACCGAGGACATCGGCCTGGCCGACCCGCGCGCGCTCGAACTGGCGCTGAACGCCTGCGCCACCTACGAACGCCTGGGCTCGCCCGAGGGCGAGCTGGCGCTGGCCGAGGCGATCATCTATCTCGCCTGCGCGGCCAAATCGAACGCCGTGTACGCGGCTTATAATGCCGCCCGCGCCTTCATCAACAAGGACAAGTCGCGGCCGGTGCCGGAGCACCTGCGCAACGCCCCGACCAGGCTGATGAAGGAACTGGGCTTCGGCCGCGAATACCGTTACGCCCACGACGAACCCGAGGCTTACGCCGCAGGCGAGAACTACCTTCCCGACGACATGCCCGCGGTGACCTGGTACCAGCCGACGCCGCGCGGTCTCGAAGCCAGGATTGCCGAGAAGCTCGCCCACCTGCGCGAGCTGGACCGCGAGGCCAGAGCTAAGCAACGTAAGTAGCAACAGAGAGGTTCCATATGCTCGACATCCAAAGCTTGAGAAACGACCTGGGCCAGGTCGCGAGCCGCCTGGCGGCGCGCGGCGTGACCCTCGATACCGACGCCTTCCAGGCGCTGGAGGACGAGCGCAAGGCGCTGCAGTCGCGGACCCAGGAACTGCAGGCCAAGCGCAACGGCCTGTCGAAGCTGATCGGCCAGCTGAAGGCGAAGCACGAGAACACCGCCGGCGTGATGGAGGAGGTGGCCGGTCTGGGCGCCGCGCTGAAGGACAGCGAGGCGCAACTCAATCGGCTGCTCGAACGCTTCAACGCCTTCGTCGCGCTGATTCCCAACCTGCCGCACGCGAGCGTGCCGGTGGGTCGCTCCGAGGCCGACAACGTCGAGGTTTCGCGCTGGGGTGCGCCCCGGAGTTTCGCCTTCCAGGTCAGGGACCACGTCGATGTCGGCGCCGCCCTGGGCGGCCTCGACTTCGAGACGGCGACCAAGATCACCGGCAGCCGCTTCACGCTGATGAAGGGCGCAGTGGCGCGATTGCACCGCGCGCTCGCCCAGTTCATGCTCGACGTGCACACCGGCGAGCACGGCTACAGCGAGGTCTATGTGCCCTATCTGGTCAATCCCGAGAGCATGTTCGGCACCGGCCAGCTGCCCAAGTTCGAGGAAGACCTGTTCCACGTCGAACGCAGCGACGGCACCCGGCTCTATCTGATCCCCACCGCAGAAGTGCCGGTGACCAACATCGTGCGCGATGAGATCCTGGCCGCCGAGGCGCTGCCGCTGAAGTTCGTCTGCCACACCCCGTGCTTCCGCTCGGAGGCGGGCTCCTACGGCCGCGACACGCGCGGCATGATCCGTCAGCACCAGTTCGACAAGGTGGAGCTGGTGCAGATCGTCAGGCCGGACGACTCCTGGGAGGCGCTCGAACAGCTGACCGGCCACGCCGAGGCCATCCTGCAGAAGCTGGTTCTGCCCTATCGCAAGATGGCGCTATGCACCGCCGACATGGGTTTTTCCGCCGCCAAGACCTACGACCTGGAGGTCTGGCTGCCGGCGCAGGACACCTACCGCGAGATCTCCTCGTGCTCGAACTTCGAGGCCTTCCAGGCGCGGCGCATGCAGGCGCGCTTCAGGGGCGGGAAGGCGGGCGGCAAGCCTGAGCTGGTGCATACCCTGAACGGCTCGGGTCTCGCGGTCGGCCGGACCCTGGTGGCTATTCTGGAGAACTACCAGAATGCCGACGGCAGCGTCACCGTGCCCGAGGTCCTGCGCCCCTACATGGGCGGGATGGCCGTCATCGGCGCAGCGAAATCCGCCGGTTGGTAGGACGGCTCGAAGCGCGTCAGGATGTCGTAGAAGCTGCGCACGTTCTCGACCATGATCACCGCCTCGCCGCCGCGGGCCCGGCCGCTCTTCAGGTGCTGGTAATACTTCTGCCGCGCCATCAGCGGCAGCACCTTCTTCATTTCGTACCACGAATCCGGGTCGCGCTTTAAGCCCACCGCGATGGCGCGGGCACCGTTCATGTGCCCCTGGCCCAAATTGTAGGCGGCCAGCGCGAGCCAGGTGCGGTCCGGCTGCTTCACCTTTGCGGGCAACTCGTCGATCAGGTCGGCGAGATATTTCGCGCCGGCGGCGATGCTCTGCTTCGGGTCGAGGCGGTTGCCAACGTGCATGCGGTCGGCGGTATCTTCGGTCAGCATCATCATGCCGCGCACGCCGGTGAATGAAGTGGCGAGCGGATCCCAGCCCGATTCCTGGTAGGCCAGCGCCGCCAGGAGGCGCCAGTCGATGCCGGTCACTTCCTGGGCCGCCTGAAAATCGTGCCGGTAGTGCGGCAGCAGGGTGGCGATGCGTTCGAGGAAATCGCTGATGCCGATGCGGTTGATGCGGCGGATGTGGCCGAAGTAGCGGTCGCTGATCCGCGCCAGCGTGCCGTCCTCGCGGATGCGTTCGATGAACGCCTGGGCCTTGTGAAACAGCGCCGGGTCGGCATCCTGGGCGAAGGCCCAGACGAAGCTGACGCTGCCGGGAAGCCTCTGCGCCACCTGCAGGTTGGGAAAATAATTCTGGGCGATAGCGAAATGCGAGGCATCGGTCGCTGCCAGTTCGCTCTGATGCTGGCTGACGCGTTCGAGCAGGTCTACTTCGCTGATGCCGGTCTGTGTCACCAGCTTGAACGGCGGCCGGCCGCCGTCCATTGCCGACAGCGCCGCCTCCTGCGGCGAACCGGCCAGCACTTCGATGGTCTTGCCTTCGATGTCGCCCGGCTCATCGAGCGGGATGCTGTCGGTGTTCTGCACCAGCAACTGGTCCGCCACGCGCAGCGGTGCGGTGTAGCGCAGGTCGTCTTTGGAGTTTTCAGCCGCCGCGTCGCTGGCGACGCTGACGGCGGCAAAATGCACCTTGCCTCGGCGCAGCAGTTGCAGCAGTTCGGCGTGATCGCGAGACACCACGAAGCGCGTTTTGACGCCCAGTTCGTGGCCGAAGAGCGCCGCCAGGTCGTGCTCGACGCCATTGCTGCTGTTCTCTTCCTCCTGGTAGTAGCCGGGCGTGTCGCGCACGGCGACGACCAGTTCGCCGCGCTGCTCGGGCGGATCCAGGCGCGCGCTGCAGCCCGCGAGGGCGGCGGCGAGGGCGAGCAGAGAGCAGAGCCGGCGCATTGCGGATGAGTCCCCTATTCGGCTGCGCGACATTGTGCCATCCGAATCGGATGGCGCCAAAACCGCCATTGGTGTTAAAATCCGCGCCGCCGGAGAGGTGGCAGAGTGGTCGATTGTACCTGACTCGAAATCAGGCGTAGGTTCAAACCTACCGTGGGTTCGAATCCCACCCTCTCCGCCAACGCAGTATTCAAGCGCCGTGCTTTGCCGCTCAAGGTTCCCCGCAAGCGCCGGCACCTCTTCGACCCGGGCGAGAAAACGGGCGGGTCGTCGGCGGCGCGGCTGGGGCTAGGTCAGGAAGATCGTCACCACCAAGGCAAGTGCGATCGCGGACAAAATCCAATACGATGCCGGTGCCGAAGTGGCACGGATTCTTGCGCAGTTCTCGCTATAACTTACGCAGCGCTTGCTCAGTAAGCCCATGGTCGTGTCCTCCTCTTGCGCATCATGACATGCATCGGGCGGCGACGCCACAGGAAGCGCGCCAGACGAGCTGGTCGCTGACGATCGCGCAATCAGCGCTTCCGGGATTGATTATCGGTCATCGCCCCCATATAGCGCACTCCATCACCTTCCTGAGCATCCAGCCATGTCCCTATCCCCCGATCCCCTGTTCAAGCCCTTCTCGGTCAACAGCCTGAGCCTGAAGAACCGCATCGTGATGGCGCCGATGACCCGGAGTTTTTCTCCGGACGGCGTGCCGGGGCCGGATGTCGCGGCCTACTACCGCCGCCGCGCCGAGAACCAGGTCGGCCTGATCATCACCGAGGGCACGGTCATCAATCACCCCGCCTCGACCAACGACCCCAGGGTCCCCTTCTTCTACGGCGAAGCGGCGCTGGCCGGATGGGCGCGCGTGGTCGCCGAGGTCCATGCGGCGGGCGGCAAGATCATGCCGCAGATCTGGCACGTCGGCACGGTGAGGAAGGCGGGCGACTCGCCGAACCCGGAGGCGCCGCCGATCGGTCCTTCCGGCCTGGCCAAGCCGGGGGTCAAGGTGGCCGAGCCGATGAGCGAGACCGAGATCGCGGCGGTGATCGCTGCTTACGCCCAGGCCGCCGCAGACGCCAAACGCCTGGGTTTCGACGGCGTCGAGATTCACGGCGCCCATGGCTATCTGATCGACCAGTTTTTCTGGGAGGGCACCAACCAGCGCAGCGACCGCTACGGCGGCGACATGGTTGCGCGCACCCGCTTCGCGGTCGAGGTCGTCGAGGCCTGCCGGCGCGCCGTCGGATCCGACTTTCCCATCGTGTTCCGTTTCTCGCAATGGAAGCAGCAGGACTACGCCGCCCGTCTCGCGCCCACCCCGGAACTGCTCGGCCGGTTTCTGGCGCCGCTGGCCGATGCCGGCGTCGATGTCTTTCATTGCTCGACGCGGCGCTTCTGGGAACCGGAGTTCGATGGCTCATCGCTCAACCTGGCGGGATGGACCAGGCGGCTGACCGGCAAGCCGACGATCACCGTCGGTTCGGTGGGCCTGGACGCGGACATGTTCGCGGCCTTCAGCGGCAAGGGCGCGGGGATCGCGAGCATCGACCAGCTGGTCGAGATGCTCGCCCGCGACGAGTTCGATCTGGTCGCGGTGGGCCGGGCGCTGCTGGTGGATCCGGCCTGGGCCGCCAAGATCCGCGACCAGCGCTACGCCGAACTCCGGCCCTTTACCCCCGAGTCGCTGAAATCCTTGTCCTGAGGGTCTCGGGCACGCCGGTCCACCGACCGTCCGCGGCCCTGATCCGGAGCTTGAGTTTCCTGACCTGGGTCTTGGCGATCTGCAGGCTGCCGATACGCACCGTGCCGTCGAGCTTCAGCTTGTTCAGGGCGGAGAAGTCGATCCTGCCCTCGACCGCCCGCTGTGGCGGCAGGTATTGGTCGGCGTTGATCCGGTCGATGTCGAGCGCGAAGCCCAGCGACGGCGGCGAGAGTTTGGCATGATCGAACTTGAGCGCGATCTTGGACTCGCCCAGCCGGGCAGCGAGATTGCCCTCGGCCGACCGGGCCGAAAGATCGAGCTTCATCCGGCCCGAGAAGGGCAGCGCGATGCGCTTCATCGGCAGCTTCGGGTTGCTCAGGGTGGTCTCGCCGGAGAGATTGTCCAGGGTCGCGCTCATCCCTTCGAGATCGGCGGTGAGCGCCGAGTCCAGCCTGGTCTTGAAGGCGGTCTCGCCCGAGCGGCCGTCCAGATCGAAGGCGATCTTGACGACCTTGAGCATCCGGCCGGTGCCCTCGATGCCCGACAATTCCAGCTTCGCATCGAGCTGATGCGCGGCGCCGATGGCGAGGGACAGGCCGGAGACGGAGTAGCTGCCGCCGCCGATGCTCACGGCGCTGGTGGCGATATCGATGCCGGAGACCGTCGCGGTGCTGCCGGATTGCTCGTCCGTCCAGCTGACTTGCGCATTTGCGATCTTGATGGCGGCGATGTCGAGCCGCAGCGGCTGGCTCCCGGTCTGGTACCGGGCGCGCAGGTCGTCGATGTTGAGCGTGCCGTCCTTGTGCCTGATCAGCGCGGTCCGGACGCCGCTTAACGCGACACTATTGACGACGATCCTTTTCGACAGCAGCGGCAGCAAGGCGACCGACACGCGGGCGGAATCCGCGGAGGCGAAGATCTGCGCGCTGTTGCGCTCGGAGAGCGAGAGCTTGCCGAGCTTGACGCCGATGTCGGGCCAGAAGCCGAGTTCCAGATTGCCGTCGATCTTCAGCGTGCGCTGCTGCTGCTTTTGCACCACTTGAGCCAGTTCCGCCTTGAGCCACGGCGCGCCGAAACGGCTGGCGACGATGACGATGCCGGTGCCGGCCACGACGACGATCAGGGCGAGCGTGACCCCGGCGATTTTCAGCGGCCTCATCGCGGACTCCTCAATGCTGCATCGTGACTTTCACCAGCCAGATGAAGGCGAGCAGGACGACGACGGCGGCGATGCCGAAATAGAGTTTCCAGGGCCTTTGTTTTTCCGCGTAGGGGTCGGCGAGCGAGCGCTCGGCGCCCTCGGGCAGTTGCGCCAGTTGCGTCAGCGAGGTGCCGAAAGGAATGTTGATCCGGGCGCGGGCATTGATGGCCCAGCCGTTGGCGTCGAGGATAGGTCCGAGGTTGCGGCTGCGCAGCTTGAACCAGGCGAGCAGCACCGCCGGAGCGGAGACGATCAGCAGCAGGGCGGCGATGGCCAGCGGCATCTGCCACCAGCGCAGCGCGAACAGGCCCATCAGCACCGAGGCCAGCGCCGTACCGATGGCGCCCACCGCCAGGCCGATGGCGGCGAAGATGCCGGCGAACTTGCCGATGTCGAAGGCCGCCGGGGCGGCTGCCGCGGCGCCCGCCTTCGGGCTTTGCAGCGCCGCCGTGGCCAGGCGCGCGTCGGTCTCGCGGCTCTTGTTGGCCGCCATTTTCTGCAACTGCTCGGCGACCAGGCGCGCCAGCCGCTTGTAGGGCGACCAGAAAGCCTGGCGCAGGCTGATCGGGTGATCGACGATCTTGGTGATGGTCGCGTCCCAGTCGCGCCCCTGGCGATCATAGAAGACGCCGTTGCGGCCGACCATCAACTGGTCGGAGTCGCCAGCGGTGAAGGCCGCGGCGATGCTCCTCTTCTCCTGCCCGCGGACGCAGTCGCAATAGACCAGGCAGATGCGCGAGAGCGCGGCCAGCGCGGTGTGCTTGGCCGGGTCATTGACCGCGACGCACAGCTCCGCGCTGCGCCCGTCGAGATAGAGCGTGCCGACCTGGAAGCTGGCCTTGCCCTGGCGCGTGTAGAAGTCGCGGAAGGCGACGAAGTTGTTGGCCAGCGGCATCAGGTCGCGCACGTAGCGCGCGAGCTGTTCCAGTTCGCGCACGCCGTCGCCGTCTGCGGCCGGATCGGGCCTGCTCGCCAGCCAGGCGCAATAGGGCGCGAACCGGTCCTTGAGCGTTGTCCACTCCGCTTCGGTGAGCGCGTCGCGCTCGCCGATCAGCGGCGCCACGACCGCATCGCGCAGCACGGCAAGACGCTGCGCCCAGGCGGGATTGACGCCAGAGGTCAGCGGCAGCGCGGCATCGGCTGCGATCCGGGCCAGCGGCAGGGCGGCGACGCCGGAGGCCGAGGTGCTCAAGGTCGTGGCGGCGAGTGCGGCAAAGGCTTCGTCGGCGGCGTTCATCGCCATGCCGGCGCGCGCGTCGAAAGCGGCGAGGCGGCAGCGGATGAAATAGTCCTCGACCTTTTCCGCCACGGCGGTCAATGCGGCGTGGGCCGCCTCGCTGGCGGCGCCTAAGGGCTGCGCCGCGAGGCCGTCGGCCTGCCATGCGGCCAGTGCGCGCTCGGCGAAGCGCGCCTGCGCGGCGCCGGCTTCCTCGGCGCTGACGAAGCCGTCGCTCTTGCCCAGATCGGCGAGCAGCGCCCGGGCCGCTTGCGCGATCCTGGCGCCTTCCTCGTCGTCGTCGCGGATCGCCGCCAGCGGCACACCGGCGAGTTGCTGTTCCAGCACTTCGACGGTCGTCAGACGTGAGGCGGCCCAGCGCACGGCGGCGATCAGCTCCGCTGCGCGCACCTGGCCATCGTGGTCGCTGTCGATGAAGGACAGCGTGCGCGCGTCGAATTCGATGCCCTTGACCGGGCAGGACAGCGCGACCCAGAGCTTCTGGTCGAGGCAGTCGATGGCCAGGAGATCGGCGGCGCTGTCTACGCGCACCTGGTCGAAGCCGCCGGCGCGGAAGAAGCGCCAGCGGTGAGCGGGCTTATTCATAGTCACTCCCTGAAGAACCTTCGGTAGGAAGCCGCTATGTTACTGCAAGCACCTGTTGCCTCGTCGGAACCCAGGCGCCCCCGAAGTCACGGTCGCCGGAGTTTGGGCTAGACTGAATCCATGAGCCTGAGCATCCGCGAGTATCTCAAGTACGACGCCAGCGCGATGGCGGCGGCGGTGCGCAGCGGCGAGGTCGGCGCCGACGAGTGGCTGGCGCTGGCGCTGCAGCAGACCGAGCGCCTGAACCCGGGACTGAACGCCATCACCACCCTGATGCAAAGCGAGGCGGAGAACCGTTTGCGCTCGCAGCTCGCGGGTCCGCTGGCGGGTGTGCCGATGCTGATCAAGGACGTCACCCAGGATTACGCCGGCCTGCCGACCTCCTACGGCAGCCGGGCTTTCCAGCGCATCGTGCCGAGGCGGCACTCGGCCATCGTCAAGCGCCTGTTGGCGGCCGGCGCGGTGATCTTCGGCAAGACCAACACGCCCGAGCTGGGCCTCAAGGCGGTGACCGACTCGCGCGCCCTGGGCAGCGCGCGCAATCCCTGGAACATCGAGCACGTGCCCGGCGGTTCCAGCGGCGGCTCGGCCGCCGCGGTGGCCGCGGGTATCGTGCCCATGGCCGGCGCCAACGACGGCGGCGGCTCGATCCGCATCCCGGCGGCCTGCTGCGGCCTGTTCGGCTTGAAGCCCTCGCGCGGACGGGTATCGGTGGGGCCGGCTTCGGGCGAAGTATGGGAAGGCGCCTCCGCCGATCTGGTGGTCTCGCGCAGCGTGCGCGATTCGGCGCTGGCGCTCGACGTGCTCTCCGGTTCCGAGCCGGGGGACCCGTTCGTCATCGTTCCACCCGGGCAGTCGTTCGTTACGCTGGCGCAAAGGGAGCCGGCGCGGTTACGCATCGGCCTCACCACCCGCTCGCCGATCGGCATGCCGGTGCATCCCGAGGCGGTGCGCGCGGTCGAGGCCGCCGCCCGGCTGCTCGCCGGGCTCGGCCACGAGGTCGTTGAGGCCGAGCCGGTCTACGACGGCGCCGCGCTCGCCCGTTGCTACCTGCACCTGTACTTCGGCCAGGTGGCGGCCGCTATCGCCGAGGCCAGACGGGCCGGGGCGCGCAAGGACGACTTCGAATTGCTGACGCGGGTGCTGGGTGCGCTGGGCGAGGCCATGAGCGCCGGCCGCTACGTCGACAGCCATCTGCGCTGGAACGACTTCGCCCGCTCGCTGGGCGAGTTCCACGCGCAGCACGATCTGCTGCTGACGCCGACCCTCGCTCATCCGCCGCTCCGTCACGGTCAGGGCGAGCCGCCAGCCTGGCAGCAAACGGTGCTGTCCCTGCTGCTCGATAGCGGTCTGCTCTCGGTGCTGGCCAGGCTGGGGCTGATGGACGGCATGGTGGACCAGATCGCCCGCGACAATCTCGCTCACGTGCCCTTCACCCAGTTGGCCAATCTCACCGGCACGCCGGCGATGAGCGTGCCGCTGCACTGGACCGCAGAGGGTCTGCCGCTGGGCGTGCAGTTCATCGGACCATTCGGAGCCGAGGCGCTGCTGCTGCAATTGGCGGCGCAACTGGAGCAGGCGCAGCCCTGGTTCGAGCGGCTGCCGCCGCTGGCCGCTTGAATCAGAGCGGCAGACTGGCGACGAGCGTACCCAGGCGTCCACGCAGCTCCCCCAAGCGCATGGCGAACACGCCTGCGCCGGCCAGGAGCGCGAATGCCAGAAGCCGCAACGCCCGGGGCGCGTCGAACGCGTCGGCCAGTTCGCCCGCGGCCATGCCGCCCACCGCCGCCATGCCGAACACCGAGGCGGTGTAGAAAGACAGGATGCGGCCGCGCAAGTGGTCGGGCACGATGGTCTGCAAGATGGTATTGCCCGAGGCGTTGCAGGTGGTGGTGCCGAAGCCGACCAAGAACAGCAGCGCCAGCGCGAACTCCAGGCGCCGGGTCAATGAGAACAGCAGCAGCGCCGTTGCCGCCAGACTGGCGCCGATCACGATGCTCTTGACCAGGCCGACCACAGAATGCCGCGTCGCCAGATAGATGGCGGCGCTGATCGATCCCAGGCCGGCGGCGCCGAGCAGCCAACCCAGGGTGGTGGCGCCGCCGTGGAATACGTCCCGGGCGAAGACCGGCATCAGCACCACGTAGGACGAGGCGGTGAAATTGAGCACCGCGATCAGTCCCAGCAGGGAGCGGATCGGATAGGAGGACAGCGCGTAAGCGATACCCTCGCGGAACACCGCGGCGAAGGCACCCTGGTTGCGTGGATTGGGCTCGACCCGGGCACGGGTCAGGGCGAAGATCAGGGGCAGGTAGGACAGGGAGTTGACGGCGAAACAGAAAGCCTCGGAGGACAGCCCCACCAGGATGCCGGCGATCGGTGGCCCGACGAAGCGGCCGGTGTTGTACAAGGCGGAGTTGAGGGCGATGGCGCTGGGCAGGTCGCTGTGATCGGCCACCAGTTGCTTCACCAGGGATTGGCGCAACGGCGCATCGAAGCTGTTCATCACCCCGAGCAGCAGCGACATCGCGACGATGTGCCAGGGCGCGATGATCTTGGCGTAGGTGAGTGCGGCCAGCACCAGCGCCTGGGAGAGCAGGAAGATCTGCAGCAGCAGGAGCAGGCGGCGGCGGTCATGGCGGTCGATCCAGATGCCGGCGAACGGGCCGATGACGAGTTGCGGCGCCTGCGATGCCAGCGCCGTCACGCCGAGCAGGACGGCGGATCCGGTGAGGCGGTAGATCAGCCAGGACAGCGCGACCTGCTGCACCCAGGTGCCGATCACCGATATTGCCTGGCCGACGAAATACCAGCGGTAGTTGCTGTGCCGCAGCGCGCGTAGCGCGTGCGCGCCACCGTGCCGGGGTTCGACCGGCGTTGGCGTGGGCGTATCGGGAAGTCTCATGGCGGGCCGCAATGATCTCACGGCAGCCGGCCGGAGCAAAGCATTTCCGCCCGTCTCAGGGCATCAGCGGTGGCGCATTACCTGATGCATTGAAAGAAACGCCGGCCACCGAGGCAGTCCCCCGCACTGGGTTCGCGGACGAAGCGTTCCAGCTTGTCCCGGGTATCCAGGCGCAGGATGCAGTCCCGCCAAGGGTCGGTGTCGCTCTTGAAGCCGAGCTTCTCGCAGGCCGGGCCGTAGATCTGGATCATCTGCCCGACCTCGTCTTCCATCCGGGCGGCGCGCTGCGTCGCCGTCATGCAGCCGGAGAGCAGTCCGATCAGGATCAAAGCGGCAAGCGCCCGCATATCAAGTCCTTTCCCTATGCGGGAAATCCTAGACTATCCTGCGGCGATCTTCAATCTGCGCTTCGTAAATGAGGTTTTGCAGCATGATGAGTTGCGTCGGATCCAGCCCCTGGAATTCCACCCCCATCTCGAAGCTCTCGTGCCCATCCTCGGGAGTGGCTGACCGCTGCGTCATGACCGCGCGAATCAGCGCCTTGGTCTCGATGCGCACCGGGTAGTCGCCGGGCTGAACCAGGAACTCGAACGACAGGCTGACCGGGTCGCCGACTTCGCCGAGGCGTTTTCCACAATGCAGCAGCGCCCCCAGGATGCTCACGTTGACCAGCATTGCCGGCGTCCGCTCTTCCGCCCCCCCGGCCAGCTTGGCCGTCACCTGCGCCGGCATGCTCACCTGAACCCTGACTGCCTTGCGCAAGGCGGTGCCTTCGACGCCGGTGGGGAAAGAAAGATGCATGTAGTACAGGCCGGCAAGAAACAGCCGCTCGACGAACGAGACGAAAGAGAATACCTGGACGCCCGAGAACACCCTGACGAGCAGCCTTTCTTCTTCCTTGAACTGGAAGAACAGGCCCTTTTCCATGGGAATCTTGGCCAGCAGGTATTCGTTCGGCACGTAGCCGATCAGGGTGGAGAACAGATGGATTTTCCTGCCGCCGCGCTCGAGCAAGAATTGCAGTCGGGTTCCCACCTGCAGTTTCATCGCCTCGAACGGCTGCGTTTCGGCGGCTAGCGCTTCCTTCTCTTCAACAATGTCCATGTCTGTTCCGCACGCGTCGCGGCCGCGAACAGCCGCAGCGGCGGCCCATGGCGTGAACTTAGCACATTTCTATGGACCTGATGTTTGACGCTGATCGAACCGGATCGGAAATGTCAATGCGCTCTCTCCCTGCCTTGCGCCGGCGCCATTTCCCTAGAGATTCCTGGCCCAGAATGCGAGCATCCGCTCCCAGGATTGGCCGGCGCAATCGGCGTCATAGACATCGGCGCGCCGCTCGTTGAAGAAACCGTGGCCGGCCGGGTAGCGGAAGATCTCCGGTGCCGAACCCGCGGCGCGCATCGCCCGCTCCAGCTCGTCGACCACCTGAGGCGTGCACCAGTCGTCGTCGATGGCGAAATGCGCCTGGAAGGGCAGCTTGATCTTCGCCGGATCGGCGAATTCTTTCGGCGGTATGCCATAAAAACACACCGCCGCCGCGGCCTCCGGGACATGCACCGCGGCCGCAATGGTCAGCGCACCGCCCATGCAGAAGCCCATGACGCCGACCTTGCCGCTCAACCCCTTGAGGTGGAGCACCGCGCCGCGGATATCCTGATGCGTGGCGCCGGGGAAGTCGAGGCCGCTCATCAGGTGCTTGGCTTCGTCCGGTTCCTGGGTGACCCGACCCTGGAACAGATCCGGCGCCAGCGCGTTGAAACCGGCGCGGGCGAAGCGGTCAGCGACGCCGCAGATCTGGTCGTTCAGCCCCCACCATTCCTGGATCACCACGACGCCCGGCCGGCCGGCGCCGGCGCTGGCCAGGTAGCCGCGGATGCTGCCGCCGTCGGGGCGGGACAAGTTGATCATCTGACCCATGTTCATTCCTCCTGTTGAGCGAAAACGCCGCGTGCGGAAAGGCTGCCCGCATTTATTTTAGGTCAAAACGGTTCCCGTGTTCATGATGGGCGAACAAAGTCCCCGGGGGCCACCGGGCAAGCTCGGAGCTGCGGGCCGCGCCGAAAATTCACTTGGGCGGGTCAACGTGCGAGAATCCGGGGCAGCCCGGCCGCCGGCGCGCGGCGAAGCAGCACAGCAGAGGAAACCTCGAAAATGAAGCTCGTTCGCTATGGCAGGCAAGGCCGTGAAAAACCCGGAATGATCGACGGAGAAGGGCGCCTGCGCGACCTCTCCGGCAAGATCTCAGCAATCGATCAGCAGACGCTATCGCCGGCGGGACTGGCCCGGCTCGCCCGGTTGAGACCCGAAGCGCTGCCGCCGGTCGCGGGATCGCCGCGCCTGGGCGTGCCGTTTACCGGCATCAGCAAGATCGTCGCCGTCGGCTTGAACTACAGCGACCACGCCAAGGAGGCGGGGATGGCGATTCCCGCCGAGCCGATCCTGTTCATGAAGGCCACCACCGCCATCATCGGCCCGTACGATCCGGTGGTGTTGCCCAAGGGCTCGGTGAAGAGCGACTGGGAGGTGGAGCTGGGCATCGTCATCGGCAGCGTGGCGCGCCACGTGCCGCTGGATCAAGCCCTCGCCCACGTCGCAGGCTACTGCGCGGTCAATGACCTGTCCGAGCGCGAGTTCCAGCTGGAGCGCGGGGGCCAGTGGGACAAGGGCAAGGGCTGCGACACCTTCTGTCCGATCGGCCCGTGGCTGGTCACCAAGGACGAGCTGCCCGACCCGCAGAACCTGGGTCTGTGGCTGGAGGTCAATGGCCGGCGGATGCAGGACGGCAGCACCAGCACGATGATCTTCGGCTGCGCCGAACTGGTGAGCTACATCAGCCGCTTCATGACGCTGCTGCCCGGCGACCTGATCATCACCGGCACGCCGCCGGGCGTCGGCTTGGGGATGACGCCGCCGCGCTATCTCAAGGCCGGCGACACGCTGCGCCTGGGCATCGAAGGCCTGGGCGTGCAGGAGCAGCGGGTCACCGCGTCTACGACGCGGTGATGCCGCCCATGCACAGGTACTTGATTTCGAGAAAATCCTCGATGCCGTACTTCGAGCCTTCGCGGCCGGTGCCGGACTCCTTGACGCCGCCGAAGGGCGCGACCTCGGTCGAGATGATGCCCTCGTTGATGCCGACGATGCCGTATTCCAGCGCCTCGGCGACCCGCCAGACGCGGCCGATGTCGCGCGAATAGAAGTAGGCGGCCAGCCCAAACTCGGTGTCGTTGGCCATGCGGATCGCGTCCGCGTCGGTCTTGAAGCGGAACAGCGGCGCCACCGGCCCGAAGGTCTCCTCCCGCGCCACCGCCATGTCGCTGGTGACATCCGCCAGGATCGTCGGCTCGAAGAAGCTGCCGCCCAGGGCGTGGCGCTTGCCCCCGAGCAGCACCCGCGCGCCCTTGCCGAGCGCGTCGCCGATGTGGGCCTCGACCTTGTGCACCGCCGCCATGTCGATCAGCGGGCCCTGCTGGGCGCCGTCAGTCAGGCCGTCGGCGACCTTGAGCTGCGCCACCGCGGCGACTAGGCGGCGGGCGAACTCGTCATACACCCCGTCCTGCACCAGCAGGCGGTTGGCGCAGACGCAGGTCTGGCCGGTGTTGCGGTACTTGGAGGCGAGCGCGCCCTTGACCGCGGCATCGAGATCGGCGTCGTCGAAAACGATGAAGGGCGCATTGCCGCCCAGCTCCAGCGAGACCTTCTTCACCGTGTCGGCGCACTGCTTCATCAGCACCTTGCCGATTTCCGTCGAGCCGGTGAAGGTGATCTTGCGCACGGTGGGATTGCCGGTCAGCTCGGCGCCGATGGCGGCGGCCGAACCGGTGACGACATTGAACACCCCGCGCGGGATCCCGGCGCGCTCCGCCAGTTCGGCCAGGGCCAGGGCCGAGTACGGCGTCTGGCTGGCCGGCTTGACCACCACGGTGCAGCCTGCGGCGAGCGCCGGCCCGCACTTGCGGGTGATCATGGCGTTGGGGAAATTCCAGGGCGTGATCGCGCCGACCACGCCGATCGGCTGCTTGATCACGACGATGCGCTTGTCCGCCCCGGTCGCCGGGATGGTATCGCCGTAGATGCGCTTGCCCTCCTCGGCGAACCACTCGACGAAGGAGGCGCCATAGGCGATCTCACCCAGCGCTTCGGCCAGCGGCTTGCCCTGTTCGGCGGTCATGATCAGCGCCAGATCCTGCCGGTGTTCGAGCATCAGCTCGAACCAGTTGCGCAGCAGCGCGGAGCGTTCCTTGGCGGTCTTTTGCCGCCAGGCCGGCCAGGCGGCGTCGGCCGCGGCGATCGCGCGGCGGGTCTCCGCCGCCCCCATTTTCGGCACCGTGCCCAGCGTTCGCGAGTCTGCCGGATTGGTCACCGCGATCACGGCGCCGTCGTCGGCGTCGCACCAGGCGCCGTCGATATAGCACCGCTGGCGGAACAGCGCGGGATTGCGGATGGTCAGGCCTGGTTCGTGTTTCATCGCTTGGCTCCTAGTCTAATGCCGTTCGAGCTTGAAATCAGGGGTGGGCGGCGTCCATTTCCCTGAGGCAGGCGCCGATCCACTGCGCGGTGAGTTTCTCCTGGACGGTATTCTGGCCCAGGCGGTCGCGCAGCACCGGGAAGACCACGTGGTCGAGCGGCTGATCCTGGTTGAAGCAGGTGAACACCACGGTCTCCTTGCCGGTCACGGGATCGCGGTGGGTCTGCAGGCATTGCCCGCAGACCTCCTTCATCATGCACTGCATCGGCGAGTTGATGCTCGCCAGCGCCTTGTGGCCGGGCTTCAGGTGCGGCTTGAGCACCGCGTGGCGGGCCGCAGCCACGGCCGCCATCATCCGGTCCGAGCCGATGGCGATGACGCGGTCGACCTCGTTCATGGCGATCGACGTCGCTCCGAGGCCGCCCTCGGCGTAGGCCCGCATCGCCTCCACGACGTTGCCGACGAAGGCCTTGTCCTGCGGCCGGCGCGGCGCCGGCGCCGGGCCCTGGTCGGTGCACCAGACGACCACGTCGGCCGCCGCCTCGATCTCTTCCAGCTTGAAGCGATCGGCGGCATTGCGGTAGGCGGCGAAGTAGAGCACGCGCGTGCCGGCGGCGGCGCGCATCGCCTGGCCGATCGAGAACAGCACCGCGTTGCCCAGGCCGCCGCCGGCGAGCAGCACCGTTTCATTGTCCGGGATCTCGGTCGGTTCCCCGGTCGGCCCCATCAGCACCACCGGATCGTTGGGCTGCAACCGGCGGCACAGACTCGATGAGCCGCCCATCTCCAGGACGATCACCGACACCAGGCCCGCCTCGCGATCGACCCAGGCGCCGGTGAGCGCCAGGCCCTCCATGGCCAGCTGCGTCCCCCGCACCTGTCGGGCGTGCGCCTCGTAGTTCTGCAGGCGGAAGAACTGCCCGGGGCGGAAGGCGCGCGCCGCCTCTGGCGCGCGCACCACCACCTCGACGATGTTGGGCGCGAGCTCTGCGACCGAGACGACGCGGGCGCGCAGGCTGTCGTCCAGCTTTGCCACCAGCGCCGCCGGCGTTGTGCTTTGTTGCGGCGCCCGTGCCAGCATGCGCGAGACCACCGGGTAGCCCTGCTTGGCGCTGGCCATGGCGCTGACCACGTTGCCGGCGAAGGAGGGGTGCAGATCGCCGAAGAAGCTGACGCTGCGGCCGTCGGCCATGATCCGGGCGAGGAGCTGCAGCGCCGCGGGCTTGCTGCAGCGCTCGGGCGTGATCGGGGTGCCATCCTCGTCGTGGGCCTGGAAGAATTTTCCGTCGAGTTCGAAGCCGCCGTGCTCGCGCGCCAGCACCGTGTTGGGCACGGTGCCGGCCGCGACCAGGATGGCGCGCGCCGCGAGCGTGGTCTCGGTGCCGTCGCCGGCCCTGACGCGCAGGCCGCTGGCGTGCCCGTGGGCGTCTACCTCGACCGCCAGCGGCGTCAGTTGCTCGGCGAAGCGGATGCCCTCCTCCAGCGCCTTGACGATTTCCTCGTGGTTGCGGTAGGCGGGAGACTCCACCATGCGCCGGCGATAGACGATGGTCGCGCCGCCCCAGCCTTCGAGCAGACCGATCAGGTCGGCGGGACGCTGTTCCTTCAGTGCCAGCATTCGCTCGGCGCGCAGGGCGCTGGCGTGACCGATGAACTCGTCGGCCACCTCGGCCTCCTCGGGGCTCCAGGCGGCGCGCACCGATGCCTCGCCCCGCTCGGCGCACAGCCGCTCGTAGCGGCCGAGGAATTTCTCGACTTGCACCGGGTAATAGGCCAGGGCCTCGGTGCAGGTGTCGATGGCGGTGAGGCCGCCGCCGATCACCAGCACCGGCAGGCGAACCTGCAGATTGGCCAGCGTCGTCTCGCGTGCAGCGCCGGTGAGCTGCAGCGCCATCAGGAAGTCCGAGGCCTGGCGCACGCCACGCGCCAGGCCGTGGTCGATGTCGAGCACCGTGGGCTTGCCCGCCCCCAGGCACAGGGCGATGTGATCGACGCCCAGGGCGAAGGCGGATTCGACGCTCAGCGTGCCGCCGAAGCGGATGCCGCCGTACAGGCTGAATTCGGCGCGCCGCTCGAGCAGCAGGCGGATCACCTTGAGGAAATTCTTGTCCCAGCGCACCGTGATGCCGTATTCGGCGACGCCGCCGAAGCCGGCATTGACCCGCGCCTCGAGTTCCTCGTGCAGTTCTTCGGCGTCATGCACCGGCGCGAAGGGCACCCGGCGTCCGTCGGCGTCGCGGCCGCACAGCGATGCGGCGAGCGGCTCGATCTTCAGGCCGTCGATGCCGATCACCGCGTGGCCGTCGTTCATCAGGTGGTGCGCCAGGGTGTAGCCGGCCGGCCCCATGCCGACCACAAGGACCGTACGCCCGCTCGCCGGGCGGGGGATGGGGCGGCGGATATTGAACGGGTTCCAGCGCGTCAGCAGGCTGTAGATCTCGAAGCCCCAGGGCAGCGCCAGCACGTCCTTCAGCGTCCGGGTCTCGGCTTCGGGAATGTTCACCGGTTCGTGGTTCTTGTTCTGGTAGATGCAGGCGGCCATGCAGTCGTTGCAGATCCGGTGGCCGGTGCCGGCGGTCATCGGGTTGTCCACGCAGATGATGCCCAGTGCCGCGATGGCGTAGCCTTCGCCGCGGGCCTCGTGCATTTCCGAGATGCGCTCTTCGAGCGGGCAGCCGACTTGCGCCACGCCCAGGGCGTTCTTCTTGAAGCCGCCGGCCGGCTCGCGCATGCCGGTCGAGCAGGAGTCCTTGCCCTGGTGGTGGCACAGGATGCAGTACTTGATCTCGCTGATGCCGCCGGCGAGGTCGCAGCCGGGATCCGAGAGCGCGAAGCCCCGGCGCTGGCGCAGCGCCTGATCGGCCGGCGCCTTGAGCCAGGTGATGCCCTGGCCGCTTTCGCTGGCGGTGGCGACGCGCTCCAGCGGGCCGCGCTTTTGCGTCGTGCGGAACAGCACGCCGTGGCCGTGCGCGCGGCGGCCCGCGGCGGTGTAACTCGCCCAGGCGGCGTAGCGCGCGGCGGCCGCCAGGGGCTCGGCGTGCGCCGCCTCGTCCGCCATCCAGGCCATGACGCTGCGGGCGAAGCCCAGCTCGTCCTGCGGCTCATCCAGGTGGCCCGCCAGCGCCAGGCGCAGGGCGGCGCCGTCGACATCGGCAACCTTCCCGGGCTCGATTCTGCGCAGGGCGACGCGCTGGACGAACTTGCGCTTGCACTCGAACAGCACCTCGAGTTCCTCCTGACGCCGGCGCAGCGCCTTGTTCTCGCCGCCGGCGCAAAACAGCGCGGCGACGAAGGCGTCGACCACCGGTGCCAGCGCCAGGAACAGTTCGCTCTCATCGCCGCGGGACAATTCCTCCGGGCGGGCGCGGGCTTCGAGCAGTCGGGCGGCGAGGGGTGCATCGGTCTGGTCGAGCTGGCGCAGAAATTCCGCGTCCAGGCGCACCAGTCCATCGCGCTGGTACAAGTCCGCGACGCCCAGTCCGTGAGCGAGTTTGAGGCTGTTGTCCATCATCAGGTTTCCTGCGTTGCGCTGCGGAACCCCGCTGCGGAACCGGCGAATTTACCATAAACCGCTCGTCGCCAGACCCTGCCCGTGGCAGGGGAAATGGGCGGCACGAAACCGCGCTTGAGCTGTCCGCTGTGCTTCGCCCGAACTGCACGACATGGTGCGCGGAAAGTTCCTGGCCCGGCCCGCAAGGAGCCCGCTTCCGCCAGCCGATCCGGGTCGATCTGCTGCGCCGGCCGGTGTGAGCTTACGCTGAGCGCTGCCGCTTCGCGGTGGGCCGCCTGGCCTCGGAACGCGACGCCGCGGTGCGGGCTGCGACCGCCACCCGCCCGAGCGCTCCTGCCGGCTGGAAGGCCGGCACCAACTGCCGTTTGCCGTTGCCGATCAGGTCGGCGCGGCCCATGTGGCGCAGGGCTTCGCGCAGCATCGGCCAGTTGTCCGGATCGTGGTAGCGCAGGAAGGCCTTGTGCAGACGTCGCTGGCGGCCGGAGCGGACGACGCTCACCTGTTCCGAGTCACGCGTGACCCGGCGCAGCGGATTCTTCTCGGTGTGGTACATCGCCGTGGCCAGCGCCAGGGGTGTGGGCAGGAAGGTCTGCACCTGGTCGAGACGGAAGTTGTTGCGTTTCAACCACAGCGCCAGTTCCAGCATGTCCTCGTCGGTCGTCCCGGGGTGGGCGGCGATGAAATAGGGAATCAGGTACTGTTCCTTGCCGGCTTCCTTGGAGAATTTCTCGAACAGCTCCTTGAACTTGTCGTAGGCGCCGATGCCCGGTTTCATCATTTTGGACAGCGGCCCTGCCGCGATGTGTTCCGGGGCAATCTTGAGATAGCCGCCGACGTGATGGCTGACCAGTTCCTTGACGTATTCCGGTGAGCGCACCGCGAGGTCGTAGCGGACGCCGGAGCTGACCAGGATTTTCTTGATCCCGGGCAGGGCGCGCGCCTTGCGATAGAGCTGGACGAGCGGCGCGTGGTCGGTGCCGAGGTTGTCGCAGATGTCAGGAAAGACGCAGGACGGCTTGCGGCAGGCGGACTCGACTTCGCGGCTCTTGCAGGCCATCCGGTACATGTTGGCGGTCGGCCCGCCGACGTCGGAAATGACGCCGGTGAAGCCCTGCGTCTTGTCGCGAATCTCCTCGATCTCGTGCAGGATCGAGGCTTCCGAGCGGCTCTGGATGACGCGGCCTTCGTGCTCGGTGATCGAGCAGAAGGTGCAGCCGCCGAAGCAGCCGCGCATGATGTTCACCGAGTAGCGGATCATCTCCCAGGCCGGAATCTTTGCCGTTCCATAGGCCGGGTGTGGCGCCCGCGCGTAGGGCAGGCCATAGACGTGGTCCATCTCGGCGGTCGACAGCGGCAAGGGCGGCGGGTTCAACCAGACCTGGCGCCGGCCTGGTCCGACGCCGTGGGACTGCACCAGCGCCCGGGCATTGCCCGGATTCGATTCGAGATGGAAGGTGCGCGAGGCGTGGGCGTAGAGCACCGGGTCGGCCGTGACCTGCTCGAAGGAAGGCAGTCTCACCACGGTGTGGGCGCGCATCTCCCTCTTGGCGGCGAGACGCTCGATCTTCGAATGGAAGCGGACCGTCTGGGCGCTGGCCGGCGCTGGTGCGCTGGTCATCGCATAGGGGTCGGGATGGGGATGCACCGCGCCGGGCGTGTCCACCGTCTTCGAGTCGATCTCCTGCCATTCCTCGCCGGGCAACCAGCCCTCCGGCGTCATGAAGGCGCTGCCGCGCAAGTCCCTGATTTCCGCTATTGGGATGCCGCTCGCGAGGCGATGGCAGAGCTCCACCAGCGCGCGCTCGGCATTGCCGAAGAGCAGCAGGTCGGCCTTGGAGTCCGGCAGGATGGAGCGACGCACCTTGTCCGACCAGTAGTCGTAATGGGCGATGCGGCGCAGGCTGGCCTCGATGCTGCCGATCACCACCGCGCTGCCCGGATAAGCCTCGCGGACCCGTTGCGTGTAGACGACCACGGCGCGGTCGGGACGCTTGTTCGGCTGCGCGTCGGGCGTGTAGGCGTCGTCGGAGCGGATCTTTCGATCCGACGTGTAGCGATTGACCATCGAGTCCATGTTGCCGGCGGTGATGCCGAAGAACAGCTTGGGCCGGCCCAGTACCTTGAAAGCGTCGGGCGTATGCCAGTCGGGCTGGCTGATGATGCCGACCCGGAAGCCCTGCGCCTCCAGCAGTCGCCCGACCAGGGCCATGCCGAAGCTGGGATGGTCGATGTAGGCATCACCGGTGACCAGGATCACGTCGCAGGCGTCCCAGCCGAGTTGTTCCATCTCGACGGCCGACATCGGCAGGAAGGGAGCGACGCCGAAACGCCGGGCCCAGTATTTGCGGTAGGAGGTGAGCGGCTTGGGTGCGGGGGCGGATAGTTGCATCCGCCCATTGTACCGGTAAGGCCGACCTACATCAGGCAGCGGCCTTCCAGCGGCTGGCGCTGGGCACGTGGCGGGCGAGGAAATCCATCTGGTCGGCGAGGATCTGGCGGTTGCACAGGATCAGGTACTCGGCCTTGTTCGGTACATACGGAGCGTAGAGCAGCTCCATGTCGGCCTGCTCCGGGGTGCGTCCGCTCTTGCGCTGGTTGCAGCTTCTGCAGGCGGTGACGACGTTCATCCACAGGTCGCGGCCACCCTGCGACACCGGCACGACGTGGTCGCGCGTTAAGCGCACGGTGGTGAATTCGCCGCCGCAGTAGGCGCAGACATGGCGGTCGCGATGGAACAATTCGCGGTTGTCCAGGGGCGGCACCTGGAACAGGCTCTTGGTCGCGAGCGCCTTGCCGCGGATCGCGATGATGCTGTTGGCGACGATGCTGGAGCGTTCGCCGGTGTGGCGGTTGACGCCGCCGTGGAAGGTGAAGCTGTGGTCGCCGGCGGCCCAGGCCACCAGGTCCTTGGCGTAGTAAAAGCAGGCGTGCTGCCAGCTGACCCAGCGATGCGGCACGCCGTTCGAGTCGAGCGTCAGGATCAGCGGGGGAGCGGTTCGAGCGGCGAGCATCCGTGGTGTGGAAGCAAAAGCTTGGCTGAGGATGGGCAAAGCCTATCAGAGCGAGGCGAATTTTAAAAGCCGCGGCGAAGCAATTGAGGGCGAGCCTCAGGGCGGGGGCAGTTCGCTGGTGTGGAAGCCAAAACTGCCGGTGCGGCGGTCGGCAAAATAGTGGCGCAGGGTCAGGGCGATGGTGCGGAAAGCGATCTCCTGCCAGGGAATTTCACTCTCGGAAAACAGCCCGACCTCCAGGCTCTCGATGCCGGGGGAAAAGTCGAGGTCGAGCAGGCGGGCGCGGTAGATGGCATGCACCTGGCTGATGTGGGGGACGCTGATCAGGGTGAACATTTCGCTGATCTCGATCCGGGCGCAGGCCTCCTCGATCGTCTCGCGCACCGCCGCCTGCGGCAGGGTCTCGTTGTTTTCCATGAAGCCCGCGGGCAGGGTCCACAAGCCCAGGCGCGGCTCGATCGCCCGGCGGCAGAGCAGCACCTTGTCCTGCCACTCGGGCAGGCTGCCCACCACCAGCTTGGGGTTTTGGTAGTGGATGGTGCCGCAGCTGGCGCAGACGTGGCGGGCGAGGGTGTCGCCCGGCGGTACCTGCAGGCTGACCGAGGCGCCGCAGCGGCTGCAAAAATTGATCACGGAATCCATGGTGTCCGTTCATTCTAACCCACGGCTGCCGCCCAACGCCCCCGGATGCATTGCAATCATTGGTTTTTCGGTGTTATAAGGAAAAGACAAAAATCCGAAAAAAAAGCAGCCCGACCACGTGATGAACCTGATCGACTTGACGAAGTTCGAGCAGTTGAAGGCCACCGGCGACCTGCCCTCGCCCAAGGGGGCAGCGCTCGCCATCATTCGGCTGACGCAGCGCGAGGATGCCTCGCTCGCCGAGCTGACCCACGCGATCCGGGCTGATCCGGCATTTTCCGGGCGCCTGATCAAGGCGGCCAACGGCGTGAATGGCATCGGCCGCCGCCCGATCGTCTCGATCCAGAATGCGCTCACCGTCCTCGGCGTGCCTGGGGTGAGATCCCTGGCGCTGGGCTTTTCCCTGATGTCGAGCTACCGCGGCGGTGCCTGCGCAAATTTTGATTATCAGCGTTTCTGGTCGCATTCGCTCGCCTGCGGCATCGCCCTGCAAGCCCTGACTTCGGCCACCCATGTCAGCGCGCCGGAAGAGGCCTTCTCGGTCGGCCTGCTCGCCAGGGTCGGAGAGCTGGCCTTGGCGACGCTGTTCTCCGAACGTTACTCCGACATCCTGGAGCGGCTCCAACGCGAGCCCGGCATCACCCTGTTCGATCTCGAACAGGAGGCCTTCGTGCTCACCCACGATGTGCTCACCGCCTCGATGATGCTCGATTGGGGCATGCCCAAGATCTATAGCGACCCGGTGTGCTGTTACGAGACGCTGGAGTCCATCCCCTTCCAGGAGGACTCGCGCCAGTACAAGTTGGCGCACCTCTTGGCGCTGGCCGACGTGATCGCAGACGTCTGCCTGGCCGCCCAGGCCGACAGGCGCCAGCTGCTGCCGCGCCTGTTCCATCTGGGGACAACACTTTCCTTCGAGACCGACGTCTTGAACCAGCTGTGCGACAAGGTGGCGCAGGACTGGCGCGATTGGGGCGCGCTGCTCAAGGTCGGCACCGCGCCGGTCCCCCTCTTCGAGGAACTGTCCCTGCCGCCGAAGGATGCCCACGCCGGCGGCCTGCGCGTACTGCTCGTCGATGACGATCAGGCGGCTCGTGCCCTGTTGCGATCGGTGCTGGCCGAGGCGGGACACGAGGTGTTCGAGGCGGCAGACGGTCGGCAGGCTTTCGAAGCGGCGCTCGACCTGAACCCGCAGATGATGGTGCTCGCCCGGCAGCTTCCGGGCATGGACGGTATCGAACTGACCCGTGCCCTGCGCCAGACCCGGATCGGCCGCGGCCTCTATGTTCTGCTGTTGGCCGAGCACGATGACGAAGACGAGTTGATCGAGGCCCTGGAGAGCGGCGTCAATGATTTTCTGACCAAGCCGTTGAAGCCCAGGGTGCTGGCCGCAAGGCTCTCCGCCGCCCAGCGCGTGGCCAGGCTGCAGCAGGAATTGGAGCGCGACCGCGAGGAAATTCGCCACACCGCTGCCGAACTGGAGGTGACCAACAGGCGCCTGCAGGAAGTGGCACTGACCGACATCCTGACCGGCTTTCCCAACCGCCGCTATGCGATCGAGCGCATCGAGCAGGAATGGGCCGCCAGCCAGCGCAATCACCGTCCGCTCGCCGCGATGGTGATCGACGTCGATCAATTCAAGCAGATCAACGACGCCTATGGCCACGATGTCGGCGACACGGTGCTGCGCCAGGTCGCCGCGGCCCTGAAGAGCGGCGTTCGCGTCCAGGACGTGGTCTGCCGCTTCGGCGGCGACGAGTTCCTGGTGATCTGCCCGGACACGAGTCTGGAGGCAGCGCAGGCCTGTGCCGAACGGATGCGTCACGCGGTCGAAGCGGTGATCATCGGCAGCGGCACTGCCAAGAGATCGGGCAGCATCAGCGTCGGTGTGGCAGTGCGGGATGCCGCCATGGCCGACTTCGACGCGCTGATCAAGCGCGCCGACCAAGGCGTCTTCATCGCCAAGGAGCGCGGCCGCAACCGCGTCGCCGCTGCCCAGGCAGAGGATATTGGGATTAAAAATAGCGGCAAATCATAAAGATATGTAACGTTTGTAAGATAAAACCTTACAAATCGTTCGGAAGCTGCTCTTACGTCAAATCCCGCGTCACCCTGATAGTTTTCCTTGACGCCCCGCGCCACAATATGTTCGTCCCCGGGTTTGCCGCAAATTTGTCGGCGCCGGTGAGGGCAAGCCAAGGAGCGCACGATGAAGACGACTGACACCTACAATGACATAAAGGAAGTCAATCTTGCCTACCTGATGCTGGCGCAGAGCATGATCCGCGCCGACCGCGAGGCGGCAATTTTCCGCCTCGGCATCAGTGAAGAGATTGCCGATATGCTGGACCATCTGACCCCGGGACAGGTCTTGAAAATGGCCGGCTCCAACATGCTGTTGTGCAGCTTCCGCTTCGACGACACGCTGTTGCTCAACCTGCTTGCCAACCACGAGCGCGATCGCAGCATCGGGCACGTGCATGCGGCGATTCTCGCTGCCGGCAAGCCGGTCGAAACCATGGCATGAGCGAGCGGAGAACCCTATGCGCAACAAGTCCCTTATCTCGGAAGCGAGAGACATCCGGCTGGCCGTCGAACTGATCGAGCTCGGCGCTCGTCTGCAACTGCTGGAGGTCGAAACCAAACTCTCGCGCGAGCGTCTGCTCAAGCTCTACAAGGAGGTCCGGGGCGAGTCTCCGCCCAAGGGCATGCTGCCCTTCTCGACCGATTGGTTCATGACCTGGCAGCCGAACATCCATGCCTCTCTGTTCATGGCCTATCATCGCTTCCTGCTCGAGAACACCCGCTTGCGCGGCCTGGAACTGATCATCAAGGCTTTCCGCCTCTACCTCGAACAGGTGCAGAGGAACGGCATGGAGACGGTGCTGTCCTTGACCCGCGCCTGGACGATGGTGCGCTTCTTCGACGCCAACATGCTGCAGATGGCCACCTGCCAGTGCTGCGGCGGCCACTTTGTCGCCCACGCCTTCGATCCGACCAAGGGCTACGTCTGCGGCCTGTGCAACGTGCCGGCGCGGGCCGGCAAGACGCGTCGCGCCGCGGCGGCCGCGGCGGCGCTCGCCGTCAGCGCCTGAATCCAGGTTTTCTGTTCCCCGATATTGCCCGGACGATTTATTATGCGGGCTGAAGCGCGGTGCTTTGGCCTTCGTAATATACTGAGAATGCATGGATCAATGAGCGGGGGGTAGGGGCGCATGCTTGTCATCATCGGATACGTCGTGGTCGCCAGCGCCGTTTTCGGCAGTTTCATTCTCGGCGGCGGTCACATCGCAGCGCTGTTCCAGCCGTTCGAGTTGATGGCCATCGCCGGCGCCTCGCTCGGCGCCTTCTTCGTCGCCAACACCCCGAAAGTCGTCAAGGCTACCCTGCGCTCGCTACCCACGGTGCTCAAGGGTTCGCGCTACACCAAGGCGATGTACATCGACTTGCTGGCGATGCTCTACGAGATTCTTTCCAAGGTGCGCAAGGAAGGCCTGATGTCGATCGAGGCCGACATCGAGAAGCCCGATGCCAGCGCGATCTTTTCCAAGTATCCGACGATCGTGAGCGACCACCATGCGCTGGAATTTCTCACCGATTACCTGCGCATGATGGTGGGCGGCAACCTCAATGCCTTCGAGATTGAAAACCTGATGGACAACGAGATCGAGACCCACCACCACGAGGGCGAGGTACCGATCCACGCGCTGGCCAAGACCGCCGACGCCTTGCCGGCCTTCGGCATCGTCTCGGCGGTGATGGGCGTGGTGCATACCATGGAGTCGGTGGGCCTGCCGCCGGCGGAACTGGGCAAGCTGATCGCCGCGGCGCTGGTCGGCACCTTTCTCGGCATTCTGCTGTCCTACGGTTTCGTCGGCCCCCTGTCGAGCACGCTCGAACACAAGCTGAACGAATCCTCCAAGATCTTCCAGTGCATGAAGGTGACCCTGCTCGCCAGCATGAACGGCTACGCGCCGCAGGTGGCGATCGAGTTCGGCCGCAAGGTGCTCTACTCGACCGAGCGACCGGGCTTCCTCGAACTCGAAGAGGAAGTGAAGAATCGCAAGGCCAAGTAATCGATGAGCGACGATTCCCAGCAGCCGATAGTCGTCAAGCGCATCAAGAAGGGTGGCGGCGGTGCCCACGGCGGCGCCTGGAAGATCGCCTACGCCGACTTCGTCACGGCGATGATGGCCTTCTTTCTGCTGATGTGGCTGCTCGGGTCGACCACCAAGGGAGACCTAAACGGCATCGCCGACTATTTCCAGACGCCGCTCAAGGTGGCGATGGCGGGCGGCTCGGGCAGCGGCGACTCCTCCAGCATTCTTCAGGGCGGCGGCCAGGATCTGACGCGCTCTACCGGCCAGGTCAAGCGCGGCGACGTCGAGGCCAAGAAGACCGCCATCAATCTTCAGGAACAGGCCAAGGCGTATGAAAAGGTCGAGGCGGAGAAGCTGTCGGGGCTGAAGGCGAAGATCGAGCAGATGATCAACACCAGCCCGGACCTGAAGCAGTTCAAGAGTCAGTTGCTGCTCGACATCACCGACGAGGGGCTGCGTATCCAGATCGTGGACCAAAAGAACCGGCCGATGTTCGATTCGTCGAGCGCCGAGCTCAAGCCCTACACCCGCGAAATCCTGCGCCAGATCGGCAAGGCCTTGAACGGCGTCGCGAACAAGGTCAGCCTCTCCGGCCACACCGACGCTACCCCCTACGTCGGCGGCGACAAGGGTTACAGCAACTGGGAGTTGTCCGCCAGCCGCGCCAACGCCGCGCGCCGCGAGCTGATTGCCGGCGGCATGGACGAGGCCAAGGTGATGCGCGTGGTCGGACTCGCGTCGGCGGTTCCGTTCGACAAGACCGATCCGTTTGCGCCGAGCAACCGGCGCATCAGCATCATCGTCATGAACAAGAAGACCGAGGACGCCATTACTCGCGAGGGTAATGCGCTCGCGCCACTGCCACCACCGGCTCCGGCGAGCACTCCTTTACCCGGACCCGCATCAGCGCTGCCGGCCAAGGCGGGCGGCCACTGATTGATCCGACCCGGGACTGCCGCTAGTGCTTCCGGCCGTGGCCATGCATAGCGATCCCGCCCATGACTAAGCGGTCGCCAGCAGCGATCGCGGCGACCGGCGCGGCGAGTCTGGCGCCGCGCGAGTTCCATTTCACCGCGGAAGATTTCGAGCGCATCCGCAAGTTGATCTACGACCGTGCCGGCATCGCGCTTGCCCCGGTCAAGCAGGACATGGTCTATAGCCGTCTGGCGCGGCGCTTGCGGGCCCACGGCCACACCACCTTCGCCCAGTATCTGGCGCTCCTGGAGCGCGGCGACGAGAAGGAATGGGAGATCTTCACCAATTCCCTCACCACCAACCTCACCTCGTTCTTCCGCGAGGCACACCACTTCGATCTGCTGGCACAGCAGATGACGAAGAGCCGGGAGCGGCCGTTTCGCATCTGGTGCTCGGCCGCCTCGACCGGCGAGGAACCCTATTCGCTGGCGATCACCGCCTGCGAGGTCTTCAAGAGTCTGACGCCGCCGGTGGCTATCATCGCCAGCGACATCGACACCAGCGTGCTGGCGACGGCCGAAAAGGGCGTCTATGCCGAAGACCGCGTGGCCAAGCTTGAACCCGAGCGGCTGCGCCAGTTCTTCCTCAAGGGCACCGGGGTTCAGGCCGGTCAAGTGCGCGTGCGGCCCGAGCTGCAGCGGCTGGTGAGCTTCACCCGGGTCAACCTGCTCGATCCGCGCTGGTCGCTCGCCGGCCCGTTCGACGCGCTGTTCTGCCGCAATGTGATGATCTATTTCGACAAGCCGACGCAGTACAGCATCCTGAAGAAATTCCAGCCGCTGCTGCGCGCTGACGGGCTGCTCTATGCCGGTCATTCCGAGAGCTTCCTGCACGCCATCGATCTGTTCCGCTCGCTCGGTCGTACCGTCTATGAACGCGTGGACCGCAAACGCTGACGCCGGCACGCCTGATAAAAGTTATACTGCCGGGATAGCCTCAGGGCTAAATAGACAAAGATAATGAACCCATAAGGGCGGGGGAGGCGGAGATGCTTGTTCAGAGGGTGGAGCTCGGCGTCCGGCTCGTACAGGCATGCATCCCGATGCCGGTCCTGATCAATAGCCGGCACTGGGTGGCCCCCGTTCTGGCTACCGCACCGAATAATTCTGGAGAGTGATTCCATGACGCTGCGTCAACGCCTGATCATCGTCCTAGCCATCCTCGCTGTCGCTACCGTGGTCGCCAACGGTTTCAGTTTCTACATGTATTCGGGCCTGGCCTCGGACCTGTTGAAAATCGAACCGCGCCTTGCGAGCTCGCTGCAGCAGTCGAGATTGCTGATCGTCGTCGTCGTTTCGCTCGCCTCGGCCGTCGGTCTGGCCGCTTTCGTGCTGCTGATACGGATCCTGCTCGGACTACTGGGTGGCGAGCCCCAATACGCCGCGGACGTGGTCAAGCGCATTGCCACCGGCGATCTTGCCTTCGCGGTGAAACTGCGCGAGGGCGACCGCAGCAGCCTGCTCGCCGGGATTAGCGGCATGCAGCAGAAGCTGCGCGAGATGGTGGCGCAACTGCGCGCCGCTTCGGCCCAGCTCGGTCAGACCGCGGCGCAGTTCTCCGGCACGACCGGGGAAATCAGGGTCAGCACCGAGGCGCAGAGCGAAGCGGCAGCGGGCAGCGCGGCAGCGGTCGAGGAGATGTCGGTGAGCATCAGGAGCGTCGCCGACAGTGCCGCCGAGGTCGATCGGCAGTCGGCCGAGAGCCTGGCCGGAACGCAGGAGGGCAACGAGAGCCTGTCGCGCATGATCGGCGAGATCGGCGAGGTCGAGCAGACGGTGAATGAGATCGCGACCACCGCCGGTGCCTTCATCGAGAGCACCCAGGCCATCAATCGGATGACCCGCGAGGTGCGCGACATCGCCGACCAGACCAACCTGCTGGCCCTGAATGCCGCGATCGAGGCGGCACGCGCCGGCGAACAGGGGCGGGGCTTCGCGGTGGTGGCCGACGAAGTGCGGAAACTGGCGGAGAAGTCGGCGGTGGCGGCCCGCGAAATCGATAACGTCACCCACTCGCTTGGCGAGAAATCCGGGCAGGTGGAAGTCGCCATCGGGCGCGGCAACGCCGCGCTGGCCGCGAGCCAGGAGTATCTCGAACGGGTGGCCGAAGTGCTCGGCATGGTCGGCTCCAAGGTGTCGGCCGCGCACCAGGGCATGACGGCAATCTCGGCTTCGGCGCAGGAACAGACCACGGCCAGCAACGACATCGCCGGGAATATCGAGCGCATCGCCCGGATGGCCGAAGAGAACATCGCCTCCGTGCACCGGGCCGTCGCCCAGGCGGAGCAGTTGGAAGCGCTGGCGGCCACCTTGAGCGAGCTCGCCGGGCGCTTCACGGTCTGAGCCGGGGAAAACATGGTTCCGCGGGCTTCAAGATATAATCACGTAAAATGATACCTTCCGGCTTGTACGGAATTTCCACGACGATCGCCGCCAGAGAGAGACAAGCATGTCCGACATGTTGAGGAATATCGACGCGCGCACCAGGCTGGCCGGCACCAACAAGCTGGAGATCCTGCTGTTCGCGCTCGGAGTCGATAGCCGCACCGGGCGGCGCGAGACCTTCGGCATCAACGTTTTCAAGGTGCGCGAGGTGATGCGCACCCCGGTGATCACGGCGGCGCCGGAGATGTCCTCGGCGGTGAAGGGCATGGTGTCCTTGCGCGGCGTGCTGGTGCCGGTGGTCGATCTGGCCGAATATATCGGCATGCCTTCGGAGACGCCACGCGACATCATGATCGTCACCGAATACAACGGCCACACCCAGGGTTTCCTGGTCGAGGGCGTCGATACCATCTTGCGCCTGGACTGGTCGCAGATGCGGGTGCCGCCGGAGATGATGACCTCGAACCTGGGCGGCCTGGTGACCGCGGTGACCGAACTGCCCGACGGTCGTCTGGTGATGATGCTCGACGTCGAGCGCGTCCTGGCCGAGACCACCAAGTACGACGACGGTTTCATGTACAAGGACCTGAAGCCAATCGCCGACGGCGACGTCACGGTGTTCTTCGCCGACGATTCCTCGGTGGCGCGCTCGCAGATCACGCGCACGCTCGATGCCCTGGGCATCAAGCACGTCGGCGCGATCAACGGCCGCGCCGCCTGGGAGGAATTGCAGAAGGTCGCAACCCACGCCACGAGTTCCGGCAAGGCGGTGAAGGATCTGGTGCAACTAGTGCTGACCGACGTCGAGATGCCGGAGATGGACGGCTACATCCTGACCAAGAACATCAAGAGCGATCCGCGCTTCGCCGGCATTCCGGTGGTCATGCATTCTTCCCTCTCCGGCAATTCGAATCAGCAGCTCGGCCTCTCGGTAGGGGTCGACGAGTACGTGCCCAAGTTCGAACCGCAGCGGCTAGCGGAGACCCTGACTCGCCTCATCCACCTCAAGCCACTGGAAGTCTGAAGCAGGGAGCCGGCCATGAACTCACCCGACAATACCCTACTGGAGTCCGTCGACGCCCGCACCAAGCTGGCGGGCTCGAACCGCATGGAAATCCTGCTGTTTTCGCTGGGCACCGAGGAGACCTTCGGCATCAACGTCTTCAAGGTACGCGAGGTCAGCAAGACGCCGCAGATCACCAAGTCGCCAAACATGCCGCCGGGCGTCGAGGGACTGATCAGCTTGCGCGGCAACGTCATCCCGGTGCTCTCCCTGGCGCACACCATGGGCCTCGCGGACGCGCCCACCGGTCTGGGCGAGGCGATGATGGTGACCGAATACAGCAAGCGCATCCTGGGCTTTCTGGTGCACGCCGTCGATCGCATCATCCGCGTCGATTGGGACAAGGTGCGCGCGCCCGATACCGTCATCAGCGGCGGCGGCAGTCATTTCATCACCGCCATAACCGAGTTGCCCGACGGCAAGCTGGTCTCCATCCTGGACGTCGAGCAGATCCTCGCCAACACCTTCGGCGAGGCGCCGGTGGGCGAGATGGAACGGCTGGACGAGAATACCGAGTACAACGTCTTCTTCGTCGACGACTCGACGATCGCCAGGAAGAAGATCGCCGAGGTGCTGGACAAGCTCGGTGTCAGGCACAAGCACGCGGTCAACGGCATGGAGGCGTGGACCCGTCTGTCGGGCATGGCCGCCCATGCGCAGCAGGCCCAGCAGGATTTGCGCGACGAGCTGCAGTTGATCCTGGTCGATGCCGAGATGCCGGAAATGGACGGCTACGTGCTGACCAAGCATATCAAGAGCGATCCGCGCTTCAACGGCATCCCGGTGGTGATGCACTCCTCGCTCTCGTCCGAGGCCAACCGCGCCATGGGCAAGACCGTCGGCGTCGATGCCTACGTCGCCAAATTCGATGCGGAGGTACTGGCCGAGACCGTGCGCCCGCTGCTGACCAAATCCCATAGAGACTGAGCTGGAGATCCCTATGCCCGATCCGAGCAAGATCAAGTTCCTCGTCGTCGATGACTTCTCGACGATGCGGCGCATCGTCCGCAACCTGCTCAAGGAGCTGGGCTACGTCAGCGCCGACGAGGCCGAGGACGGCGCCATTGCGCTGCAGAAACTCAGAAACGGGGATTTCAACTTCGTCGTCTCCGACTGGAACATGCCCAACATGGACGGTCTGCAGTTGCTCCAGGCGGTGCGCGCCGATCCGCGCCTAAAACACCTGCCGGTGCTGATGATCACCGCCGAGGCGAAGAAGGAGAACATCATCGCCGCCGCCCAGTCGGGCGCCAACGGCTATATCGTCAAGCCGTTCACCGCGGCGACGCTGAACGAGAAGCTGATCAAGATCTTCGAAAAGCTGGAAAGCGCGGCAAAGTAGGCGTAAAGGCACAGGGAGCAGGCTCAAGATGGCGAAACCGATCAAATTCGACGAATCCGGCGACAGCGAGGATCTGCAGTCCCTCTTCGACAGCATCGCCGGCGGCGCTGCACCGGCGGCCGTTGCCCTGGTCGAGACGAATCCCGCCAACGACGCTTCCGGCGATTCCGACGAGCTGCAGGCGCTGTTCGACAGCGTCGCGGCCGAGTCGCCGGCGGCCGCGACGGCAGAGCGGCCGTCTGAGGGCGACGAGGTGTTCAACCGCATCGGCAGGATGACGCGCGAGCTGCACGATTCTCTGCGTCAGCTGGGCTATGACAAGATGCTTGGGGATACCGCCAAGGCGATCCCCGATGCCCGCCAGCGGCTCGCCTACATCGCCCAGATGACCGAGCAGGCGGCCAGCCGGGTGTTGAACGCCACCGACATCGCCAAGCCGATCCAGGATGACTTGCAGCGGCAGTCGGAGACGCTGGGCAAACGCTGGGAAAAGGTGTTCACCAACCAGCTCTCGGTCGACGAGTTCAAGGCGCTGGCTGGCGACACCCACGGCTTTCTGCGCCAGGTACCGGCGCAGACGCGTGCCACCAGCGAACAATTGACGGAAATCATGATGGCCCAGGATTTCCAGGACCTCACCGGTCAGGTCATCAAGAAGGTGGTGGACATGGCGCAGGCGCTGGAGGCGCAACTGCTCTCCCTGCTGGTCGAGGCGATGCCGCAGGAACTGCGCGCGGAGACGCCACCGGGCCTGTTGAACGGGCCGGTGATCAATGCCCAGGGTCGTGGCGACGTGGTCAGCAGCCAGGCGCAGGTCGATGACCTGCTGGAGAGTCTGGGATTCTAGAAGTCGGTCGGTTTGCGGAGCGAGAAAAATGAGCGATTTTCAGGGCATGGAAGACCTGTTGCAGGATTTCCTGGTCGAGGCCGGGGACCTGCTCTCCGGCGTCGATAACAAGCTCGTCGATCTGGAGAAAACACCGCACGAGCGCGGCCTGCTGAACGAGATTTTCCGCGGCTTCCACACCATCAAGGGCGGCGCCGGATTTCTCAATGCCAAGGAATTGGTCACGCTCTGTCACCTGACCGAGAACCTGTTCGACCGGCTGAGAAACGGCGAGCTGGAGCTCACGCACGGCATCATGGACGCGATCATGGACGCCACCGGCACGGTGCGCGACATGTTCGGTTCGCTGGAGCGCGGCGTACAGCCGGATCCGGCATCGCCTCAGCTACTGGAAGCCTTGAAGCTGGCGATCGCCGGCCAGCTCGCCGCGCCGGCCACCGCTGCCGTGCCGGTGGTCGCGGCCAGCGCCAGTCCGGCCGCTGGGCCAGACTGGGGCGGCTTGATGCAGGCCGTGGCGGCACCCGCTCCGGCTGATCCGGCCGCCGTCGTGGCGGCCCCACCCGCTGCTGTGGCAGCCTTCCACCCGGACGTCGCGGGCAAATCGCCGGAGGAGATCATCAAGCTGGCGGTCGGCCGCCGCGCCATCGACAAACCCGGCTATCAGGGAGCGCCCTCCAGCCGCCGCGACGGGGAGAAGACGCGCGACAATTCCATCCGCGTCGATACCGCGCGTCTGGACCAGGTGCTGAACCTTTCGGGCGAGATCGGCCTGACCAAGAACCGCCTGACCTCGCTCAGGAGCGACATCCTGAACGGGCGCAGCGATACCGACACCTTGCACGCGCTAGATCAGGTGGTGGGGCAGCTCGATCTGCTGGTCTCCGACCTGCAAAGCGCGGTGATGAAGACGCGGATGCAGCCGATCGGCAGGCTGTTCCAGAAATATCCGCGCATCGCCCGCGACCTGGCCCGGGCGCTGGGCAAGGAAGTCGAGCTGGTGCTGGTCGGCGAGGACACGGAGATCGACAAGACGATGATCGAGGACCTCTCCGACCCGATCATCCATCTGATCCGCAATGCCGTCGACCACGGTATCGAGCTGCCCGAGGAGCGCCGCGCCCATGGCAAGCCTTCGATGTCGCAGGTGCGTCTGGAGGCGCGTCAGGAAGGCGACCACATCGTGCTCCTGGTGGCCGACGACGGCCGCGGCATGAATGCCGAGCGGCTGCGCGCCAAGGCGGTGGAGAAGGGCCTGATCACCGACGAGGAAGCCAATACCATGGACGAGCGCCAGAGCCTGAATCTGGTGATGCTGCCCGGCTTCTCGACCAAGGACGTGGCCTCCGACGTTTCCGGCCGCGGCGTCGGCATGGACGTGGTCAAGACCAATATCCAGAAACTGAACGGCTCGATCGACATCAAATCGGTGCCGAATCAGGGCACCACCTTCGTCATTTCCCTGCCGCTGACCCTGGCGATCCTGCCGGTGCTGGTGGTGCGTCTGGGCGATCAGCCCTTCGCCGTGCCGCTGTCGATGGTGCGCGAGATCCTGCCGGTCGATGCCAACGCCATCCAGGAAGTGGGCGGACGCGCCACCCTGGTGGTGCGCGGCGAGGTGCTGCCGATGCTGCCCCTGTCCACCCTGCTCGGCTGGCCGCAGGAACGGGCGCCGGAATACGGCGTGCTGATGCAGACCACGGAGGCGAGCTTCATCCTCGCGGTCGATAGCTTCGCCGGTCGCGAGGACGCGGTCATCAAGTCGCTCGAAGACTTCCGCCCGAAGGGCGTCGCCGGCGTCACCACGCTGCCCAATGGTCAGATCGTGCTGATCCTCGACATGAAGGAACTGCTGGCCAGCGCCGGCGACCAGCGCGGGGTAGCCCGCTCGCTGTTCATGCCCAGGACCCTGGCTGCCGCCTGAGCAGCGAGCCGTGCATTGGGCGAATTGACCGGGTAATCCGGCTCTATTCCAACACTGACGCATAGCGCACGCCGGCAATAATTGCCGGCATGCGAGGAACCGTCCGTGGCTGAAGAAAGCGATCTCGAACGCACCGAACCAGCGTCCGGCAGACGCCTGGAGCAGGCGCGCGAGGAGGGCCAGGTTCCCCAGTCGCGCGAGTTGGCTGCCTTTCTGGTGCTGCTCGCGAGCGTCTCGGGTTTCTGGACGATGGGCGGCTGGTTGTCGCAGCACGCCGCCGTCATCATGCGTCGGGGCTTAAGCTTCGGCCGCGATGCGGCCTTCGACAGCCATGCCATGGGCAACGCCTTCATGGCCGTGTCCTGGCAGGCGCTGATGCTCGCGGCGCCGCTGTTTCTGCTGTGCATCGTGGCCGCCGTCGCCACGCCCTTCCTGATGGGCGGCGCGGTGTTTTCGCCCAAGGGCCTGGCGCTGGATTTTTCCCGTCTGGATCCGCTCGCCGGTCTGGGCCGGATCTTCTCCGTCCAGGGTGTGGCCGAGATGGTGAAGGCCATCCTGAAGGCGCTCCTGGTCGGCGCCGTGACCTACTGGGTGGTGGTGCACCAGGTGGGCACCCTGTTCGCCCTGTTCTCCCAGCCTCTCGATGCCGGCCTGCAAAGCTTCGTCAAACTGTTGCTGTTGTCGGCCGCAGCCATGGTCGTCGGGGTCGGGTTGATCGCCGGCATCGATGTGCCGTTCCAGCTCTGGCAGTACTACAGCAAGCTGCGCATGACCAAGGAGGAACTGCGCCAGGAGTCCAAGGAGAGCGAGGGCGATCCCCAGGTGAAGGCGCGCATCAGGCGACAGCAGCGCGAGATGGCCAAGAAGCGAATGATGAGCGAGGTGCCCACGGCCGACGTCGTCGTCACCAACCCGAGCCACTATGCGGTCGCCCTGAAGTACGACAGCCAGAACATGAGCGCGCCGCAGGTGGTGGCCAAGGGCATGAACCTGATCGCGCAGACCATCCGCGAGCTGGCCCTGGAGAACGGCGTGCCCCTGCTTGAGGCACCGCCGCTGGCGCGCGCCCTCTATCGCCACAGCGATGTCGGTGACCAGGTGCCGGCGGCGCTCTACACCGCGGTGGCCGAGGTGATGGCCTACGTCTACCAGCTCAACCAGTTCATGGCCGGCGACGGCAAGCAGTTGGCGCCGCGGCCGCCGGTAGCGCTACCGGTGCCCGCGGAACTGGATCCGGGCGCGCTTGAAATGATGCCGCAATGAACGGCGCCCTGGCCTTCCAGGCTCTGTTCGCGCGGGGCAACCTGCGCCAGTTGGCGCCGCCGCTGCTGATCGTCATGATCCTGTCGATGATGGTGCTGCCGCTGCCGCCCTTCCTGCTCGACATCTTCTTCACCTTCAACATCGCGCTGTCGATCATGGTGCTGCTGGTGGCGATGTACACCATGAAGGCGCTCGACTTCTCGGTATTCCCGACCGTGCTCCTGGTCACGACCCTGTTGCGCCTCTCGCTCAACGTCGCTTCGACCCGGGTGGTGCTGCTTCACGGGCACAGCGGGCCGGACGCCGCCGGCAAGGTGATCGAAGCCTTCGGCTACTTCCTGGTGGGCGGCAATTATGCGGTCGGCCTGGTGGTGTTCGTGATCCTGGTGGTGATCAACTTCGTGGTCATCACCAAGGGCGCAGGACGGATCGCCGAGGTGACCGCACGGTTCACCCTGGATGCCATGCCGGGCAAGCAGATGGCGATCGATGCCGACCTGAACGCCGGCCTGATCGGCGAGGACGAAGCCCGGAAACGGCGCCTGGTCGTGTCTCAGGAGGCCGACTTCTTCGGTTCGATGGATGGCGCCAGCAAGTTCGTGCGCGGCGATGCCGTCGCCGGCATCCTGATCCTGTTCATCAACATCGTCGGCGGCTTGATCGTCGGCATCGTGCAGCACGACATGGGCTTTGCCCAGGCGGCCAAGAATTACACCCTGCTGACCATCGGCGACGGTCTGGTGGCGCAGATCCCGGCGCTGATCATTTCCACCGCCGCCGGCCTGGTGGTGAGCCGGGTGGCCACCGAGGAGGATATCGGCCAGCAGTTCGTCGGCCAGATTTTCGGCAATCCCATGGTGATGCTGCTCACCGCCGGCATCCTGGGCGTGCTCGGTCTGATTCCGGGCATGCCCAATCTGGTTTTTCTGCTGCTCGCTTCCGCTCTGGGCAGCCTGGGCTGGTGGGCGCAGAAGCGGAAGGTCCAGCCGGCGGTCAAGGAAGCGGTTCCGGCGCCGGAGGTGACGCCGACGGAATCGCAAGAGGCGAGCTGGACCGATGTGGCGCCGGTCGATGTCCTCGGTCTCGAGGTCGGCTATCGCCTGATTCCGCTGGTCGATCGGGCCCAGGACGGCGAGCTCCTGAAACGCATCCGCGGCCTGCGCAAGAAGTTCGCCCAGGAAGTCGGCTTCCTGGCAGCGCCGGTGCATATCCGTGACAATCTGGAGCTCAAGCCCAACGGCTACCGGATCACCATGAAGGGCGTCGAGCTCGGCATCGGCGAGACCTATCCGGGCATGCATCTGGCGATCAATCCTGGGCGCGTCGCCGGTACGCTGCCGGGAACCACGACCACCGATCCGGCCTTCGGCCTGCCGGCGATCTGGATCGACTCCGGCCTGCGCGAGCAGGCCCACGCCCTGGGCTACACGGTGGTCGATGCCGGCACCGTGGTCGCCACCCATCTCAACCACGTCATCCTGTCGCACGCGGCGGAGCTCCTCGGCCGCCAGGAGACGCAAGCACTGCTCGACCACATCGCCAAGGACGCACCCAAGCTGATCGAGGATCTGGTGCCCAAGCAGCTCTCCCTCTCGGTGGTGCAGCGGGTGCTGCAAAACCTGCTTGAGGAGAGCGTCAACATCCGCGACATGCGCACCATCATCGAGACCCTGGCGGAGCATGCGCCGCGCAGCCAGGATCCGCTCGAACTCACCACCCAGGTGCGCATCGCGCTGGGCCGGGCCATCGTCCAGCAGCTCTATCCCGGCACCAGCGAACTGCAGGTGATGGCCATCGAGCCCGGCCTGGAGCGCCTTCTCGCTCAGGCGGTGCAAGGTGGCGGCGATGCTTCCGGCATCGAGCCCGGGCTCGCCGACACCCTGCTGCGCGAGACTGCCGCGGCGGCGCAGCGGCAGGAAGAAGCCGGGCTGCCGGCAGCATTGCTGGTCCCCGGCAACCTGCGCTGGCTGCTGTCGCGCTTCCTCCGGCGGGCGGTGCCCCAGCTGCGGGTCATCGCGAATGCCGAAGTGCCGGATTCGCGCACGATTAGAGTCACGACGATCATTGGAGCGAAGTCATGAGCGTGAAGCGTTTTTTTGCCGAAACGGCGCGCGAATGCCTGCGCCGGGTCAAGGAGGAATTCGGGCCTGACGCAATCGTCGTGTCGAACAAGCCGGTCGAAGGCGGCGTCGAGATGGTGGCGATGTCGGAGGCAGGGCTCGAAGCGCTGTCGCGGGCGGGCGCACCCAGGGTCGCGGCCGGCGTCGCGCGCAGCGACGCCGCAGCGGCTGCGCGTCCGCAAGCCGCCAGCCGTCCGGCCGAGGATCCGCTCGATTACACCGTCAGCCTGTCGGCTCAGTCAAAAAAGCAGCCGGGTGTCGCCCCCTGGTCGCCGGCGACGGCTCGGGAGGTCATGGATCAGCCCGAGCGCCCCCGATTGCGTCCGCTGCCGGACAAGGCGCCCCCCCCCTCTGTCGCTCCGAGGCCGGCTGCCGCCGCGCAGCCGGCGCCGCAGCAGCGCGCCCCGGCCGTGGAGCGGCCGGCCCAGCTGCAGGTGGCGCAATTGATGGGCGAGATGGCCTCGATCAAGGCGCTCCTGGAGCGCCAGCTGGCCGGCTTCGCCTGGGGCGAACTGTCCCGCCACGAACCGACCCGGGCGCTGGTCCTGTCGGAAATGCTCGATGCCGGTTTTTCCGGGCAACTGTCGCGCAAGCTGATCGCCGACATGCCGCCGGACCTGTCGCCGGACGACGCGCGCAAATGGATCAAGGGCGCGATCAACCGCCGTTTGCGCACCCTGGGCGAGGACAACGACATCATCGAGCGTGGCGGCGTCTTCGCCCTGGTGGGCCCCACCGGTGTGGGCAAGACCACGACCACGGCGAAGCTAGCGGCGCGCTGCGTGGTGCGTTACGGCGCCGACAAGCTGGCGCTCCTGACCACCGACGGCTACCGCATCGGCGCCCACGAGCAGCTGCGCATCTATGGCCGGATCCTCGGCGTGCCGGTGCATGTGGTGCGCGACGGCGAGGATCTGCGCCACACCCTGGCCGACCTGCGCGACAAGCACATGGTGCTGATCGACACCGTCGGCATGAGCCAGCGCGACCGGATGGTGGCCGAGCAGGCGGCGATGCTGATGCAGGCGGGCGAGGTCAATCGCCTGCTGCTGTTGAACGCCACCAGCCGCGGCGACACCCTGGACGACGTGGTGCGTGCCTACGCCGGCGAGGATCTAGCCGGCTGCATCATCACCAAGATGGACGAAACCGCCTCGCTGGCGCCGGCTGTAGACGTCGCGGTGCGCCACGGCCTGCTGCTGACCTATGTCGCCAACGGCCAGCGCGTGCCCGAAGATTTGTATCTGCCCAACCGCAGCTACCTGTTGCATCGCGCCTTCAAGCTGCCCAACGAGAATTCGCCCCACCGCCTGCATAACGAGGAGCCCGGCCTGATGACCGCGCCGCGCCCAGGCGCGAAGAGCGGTGGCAATTTGTCCGCAGGAGCCGCCCTTGTCTGAACGCCCCTCTGGCGGCGTCGCCCCCTGGCCGGGCGACCAGGCCGACGGTCTGCGTCGTCTGTTCGGCAGCCGCGCGCCGCAGGTGGTGGCCTTCGCCTCCGGTCGCGAGGCCTGCGGCCGCACCACCTTGCTGGTGCAGACCGCGGCGGCGCTGGCGGCGGCAGGGCACGGCGTGCTGATCATCGACGAGAACGGCGCGCCCAACAACGCCGTTTCCGCCTTAGGCCTGACCGCCCGCCACGATCTCTTCAACGCCCTGAACGGCGAGCGGCCCTTGCGCCAGGTGATGTTGCAGGCGGCGCCGCTATTGCGCATCCTGCCGGCGGCGCGCGCCGCCCGGGAGCTCGACCACGCCAGCCGGCTGGCCGCCAACGCACGAGGGCATCTGGCCGACTGTCTGCAGGAAATGCAGCGAGGCGTCAGCTTCGTGTTGATCGACACGGCCATGCGCCGCGGCGGCCACCTCTCGCCTTTGGCTTTGGCGGCACGGCACATGACGGTGGTGGTGGCGGCGCAGAGTTCTGCGATCACCAACGCCTATGCGCTGATCAAGCGCATCGCCCAGGAGCGTAGCCGCGACGGCTTCCAGGTGGCGATCACCCGGGCGAAGAGCAGCGATGAGGCGCGCGCGATTTTCGACAACATGCGGCGGGTGGCGCGCGAACATATCGAGGTTCGTCTGGACTATCTCGGCGCGGCCTTGGCCCCGGCCACCGACAATCTGGCAGAGGCTCTGCTGCAGCGTCTGCCACCGGTGAACGAGGATGGCCCCGGCAACGGCTTCGTCCTGCCTGCACTTGGCTTTGGCAATATGCCCGGAGTGGAGCCCGGAGGCGGCCGGATCGGCTTGGCGACGCTGGATTCGGTGGTATAGTTTGGGCGGTTTGCCAGCCCAACGACAACGATGTACAACGCCCAAGGGGTCCTGGACAAGGATCAGTTCGTCTCGCAGTACGCGCCGCTGGTCAAGCGCATCGCCTATCACCTGATGGCGAGGCTGCCGCCCAGTGTGCAAGTCGAGGATCTGATCCAGAACGGCATGCTCGGCCTGCTCGATGCCGTCGGCCGCTTCGAGGATGGTCTCGGCGCCCAGTTCGAGACCTATGCCGCGCAGCGCATCCGCGGTGCCATGCTGGACGGCCTGCGCGAGAACGATTGGCTGCCGCGCGGTCTGCGCCGCGACATGCGCCGCATCGAAGCGGCGGTCGATGCGCTGGAGCAGGCCTGCGGCCGGCCGCCAACCGAGGGCGAACTGGCGCTGGCGCTGGACGTGACGCTGGCCGATTATCAGAAGATGCTGCAGGAGGCACGCGGCCACCAATTGGTCTATTTGGAGGACATCGGCGAACGCGGCGATGAGGATTTCCTGGAACGCAACCTGGCCGCCGCCGGGCCCGATCCGCTGGCCGCGCTCCTGGGTCGGGACATGCGCGACACCCTGGTGCGCGCCATCGAGGATCTGCCGGAGCGGGAGAAGATGATGATGGCCTTGTATTACGATGAGGAGCTGAACCTGCGGGAGATCGGCGAGGTGCTGGGCGTGAGCGAGTCGCGCGTCTGTCAGTTGCACACCCAGGCCATCGCCCGCCTGAGAACCCGCATCCTGGGTGTGCCACCGAAGAAGCCCGGCTAAGGATTCCAGCGCATGGACTTGATCAGCGTTTTCGGGCTCGTTCTCGGCTTATCCGCGATTGTTATTGGACAGATGCTCGAAGGCGGCAATATCGCTTCGCTGGTGCAGCCCACCGCGATGCTCATCGTCCTGGGTGGCACGCTCGGGGCGGTGATGCTGCAAAGTCCAGTGTCGGTCTTCGTCGCCAGCCTCAGGATGAGCAAGTGGGTGTTTCTGCCACCGCCCCTGTCGCCCACCTTTCGCATCAACAGGATTGCCAGCTGGAGCCAGATGGCGCGCAAAGAGGGGCTGCTGGCGCTGGAGGCGGAGATCGAGCGGCTCACCGACCCGTTCGACCGGAAGGGCCTGCATCTGCTGGTCGATGGCGCCGAGCCAGAGCGACTGCGGGAACTGCTCGACGTCGAGATCGGCGCCTGGGAGACGCAGCTGAAGCTTGCGGCAAGGGTGTGGGAGTCTGCCGGCGGCTATTCGCCGACCATCGGTATCCTGGGCGCGGTTCTGGGCCTGATCCACGTCATGGAAAACCTCTCCGATCCGTCCAAGCTCGGCGCCGGCATCGCGGTGGCCTTCGTCGCCACCATTTACGGTGTCGGCCTGGCCAACCTGGTGTACCTGCCCATCGCCAAGAAGCTGATGACCACCATCGGCCGCCTAGTCGCCCTGCGCGAGATGTACGTCGACGGCCTCGTCGGCATCGCCAATGGGGACAATCCCCGCACCATAGAGAGCCGCATGCAGGGCTATATCGGATGAGTGGCGGCAACCAGACCACGAAGCCCGGAGGTGCGGGGATTGCGGCGAAAGCTAACTTGGGGACCAAGTTAAGCGCGCATAGCGCGCGGCCGCAGCCACAATGCGTGAGCACCATAGAGAGCCGCATGCAGGGCTATATCGGATGAGTAGCGGCAACCAGACCACGAAGCCCGGAGGTGCGGGGATTGCGGCGAAGGCTAACTTGGGGGCCAAGTTAAGCGCGCATAGCGCGCGGCCGCAGCCACAATGCGTGAGCACCATAGAGAGCCGCATGCAGGGCTATATCGGATGAACAACGCAGTGCTCCGTATGCCGGACTATATCCGCTGATCCAATGGGCCGCCGCCGCCAGCAGGAAGAGGAACGCGAGAACCACGAACGCTGGCTGGTTTCCTACGCCGATTTCATCACCCTGCTGTTCGCTTTCTTCGTGGTGATGTATGCGATCTCCATCGTCAATGAGGGCAAGTACCGCATCCTTTCCGACGCGCTGGTATCGGCGTTCAGAAAGACTCCCGGCGACAGCGGCGGTGCGCACGTGGTGATCGACCCGATCCCCGGGGGCAAGTTGCAACTGCCGGTGATCAGGAAACCGGTGAATCAGAAGGTCGAGGAGGCCAAGCGCCAGAGCAAGGAGAAGTTGCGCGACATGGCGCAGGAAATCACCAGTGCACTGGGGCCACTGGTGCAAAGCGGCCAGGTGCGGATCACCGAGGGCGCGCTAGGCATCACGGTGGACATCAACGCCAGCTTGCTGTTCGCTCCGGGTGATGCGCGCCTGTCGCCCGAGGCGGTGCGCGCGCTGACGGCGGTGGCCCAGGTGATCGCCCCGACGGCTTTTCCGATCACCGTTGAGGGCCATACCGACAACACGCCGATTGCCACGCCGCAGTTTCCCTCCAACTGGGAACTGTCGGGTGTGCGTGCCGCGAGCGTGGTGCGCCTGTTCATCGACAAGGGCGTCGCTCCGGGGCGTCTGACCGAGGTGGGCTACGCCGACCAGCGGCCGATCGCCAGTAACGCCACGCCCGAAGGGCGAGCGCGCAACCGACGCGTGGCGATCACCATTGAGTCCAAGGTTCCCGACACGCAGGTGGACGTGCCGGTCTTCCCGAAGAAGCCCTAGGGCGTGTTCTCAATTGGGCGACGTGTGCGCCGACCAATTGAGAACACGCCCTAGCGAATTCAGACGGCGCCGAAGTCGCGCCCGCTGGTCAGCGGGCGTTGCTGGCCGTCAGGTCCGTAGAGCATGGCCTGGCTGGTGGCGGCGGCGAGCACCGCCAGCGCGCGCTGGTTATGCTGCATCCGGGTGTTGATCAGTTTGCCGTTGAGTTCGTTCTGCCGCCGCGTCTCGGTGGCCAGGGAGAGCAATTCCGCCCAGTGGCCCCGGCTCGGGACGGTCGGCGCCTGGCCGACGAGCCAGGCGTCCATGCCGCTCTTGTCGGCGGCTAGTCCCAGCGCCGCGAGCGCTTGGTTGCGGGCAACGGCCAGTCGGCCTAGTTCAGTCGCCAGGCGGCTTTTTTCTTCGGCGAGCGGCAGCAGGCGCTCCAGCTCACCCTCGACCAGCGCCCGTTGTTCATCCTGCAACAGGGTCACAAACTGGCGCAGCAGCGCGAGCTCATCCTTGATCAGTGCGGGCAGGGGAGAGGGCAATGCGGATTCCGTGTCGCGTCGTCAGCCCGCGTCATCAGCCCTTGGACAGCATCTGGCGGACCGAGGCGATCAGGCCATCGGCGATCTTGCCGGCGTCGACCTGGAAACGACCTTCGGCGATGGCCTGCTTGATCTGTGCCACCCGGGCGGTGTCGACCGCCGGGGTATTGGCCATGCCGGCCGAGATCTCCTGCAGGTGCGCCGACAGGGGCGACAATGCCAGCTCCGAGCCGCCGGCCGACGCCGCGGCGGCCGCGGGCCGGGCCGCACCGTTCCGGCTGGTGCTGGCTTGGCCGCCGACGGATTTGACTGAATTGTCGATTTTCACGATGCAATCCTTTGTGGGGAGATAATTTTCACATGTAACAACGGCTGGCGCCAGTAAAACTTTAGCCTGTGAGTCAATAAGCGATCTCGACCACGCCGCTGTCCCGGGCGAGACCGCTGATGATGCGGCCGTTGGGCATGCGCACCTGCACCACCTGACCAGCGGCGGCGTTGTTGAGCGCCCGGCCCGCGCCGGCCGAGACCCGGAAGCCCGGGCCGCTCGACACTACCCTGACGCTTTGTCCCTGCTGTACCAGCAGCGTCTGGCGCAGCATGTCGCCGCGCAGCGGCTGGCCGGAGGACACCGACTGCGCCACCGTCTTGCCGATCGCCTGGGCCGGATCGGTGAGCACGCTCGCTGGCAGGTCGGTGAGGTCGCCCCGGCTTTTGGCGAGATCCGCGGCGCTGACCACCTGTCCCTGGGACAGCGCCCGGGCGGTGATCAGGTAGTCGCCCTGGATACGGATGCGCACCGGCACGAAGATGCGCCAGCCGCCGGCGATTTCGCAGCGCACGGAGACATTGGTGTGGCCCCAGGCGCGCGCCCCGGGCGGCATCGAGACGGTGAACGCCGGGCAGGGAACGAGATTGTTTTGCGGATCAATCTCTCCGACGCTGAAGCTCGCCTGACCCGGAAGACCCTTGACCTGCACCCGCAAAAATGCCTCGATAGCCTTCTTCAGGGGCGCTGCCTCCTGGTGGGCTGTGGCGAGCGGTGCGGCAGCGAGCAGATAGAGCAGGACGCAGAGGAACAGCGGTCGGAATCGTGGCATGGCGCGATTCAACCACGCCACAGGAACGCTGGCAAGTTCGGCGGCAATTATTGCCGAGCACGGTGGGCGCGGGCATGCGCTGACCGGCAACAAGGATCGCTGTGGCCGCCGGAATCGATAGCCAGTTACCCTCGGGCCACTCTGGCGGTGCGATTTACCCGATCCGCCGCCGCCCGTTTCCCTATGGCACGGTTTCTGCATAACGACGCTCGGAGAGCAAACTTTAGAGGGCCCTATGATCAGTCGCATCGACCAGGAAATGAACTTCAGCCAGACGGCCCTGGATTTGCGCGCCTATCGCCAGGAGTTGCTGGCGTCGAACATCGCCAACGCCGATACGCCCAACTATAAGGCGCGCGACATCAACTTTAATACCAGCCTGGCTGCCGCCCTGGGCGAAAGCGGTGCCGGAGCACTGATGCTGGCGCAGACCGCTCCCGGTCACCTCAAGGCGACGGGCGCCAACCGCTACGGCGCCGCCGTGAAATACCGCCGCGAATACCAGGCCAGCGTCGATGGCAACACGGTGAACATGGATGTCGAGCGCGCCGCCTTCGCCGAGAATGCGCTGCAGATGGAGGCGCTGATCACCTTCGTCAGGGCCCAATTCAAGGACCTGACTGCGGCGGTGTCGCCGTGAGCGCCTTCAGCATATTCACCATCGCCGGCTCCGCGATGACCGCGCAGTCGGCGCGGATGAACGCCGTGGCCAGCAATCTGGCCAACGCCGACAGCGTCGCCGGCGCCGACGGCCAGCCCTACCGCGCCAAGCAGGTGGTGTTCACTGCGATGCCGGTGGGCAACGAAGGCGGCCAAGGCGTGCGCGTGACGCAAGTGGTCGCCAGCGCCGCACCGCTGCGCATGAAGTACGACCCGACCAGCCCCAACGCCAACGCCCAGGGCTATGTCGCCATGCCCAATGTCAATCCGGTGGAGGAAATGGTGAACATGATCTCCGCCTCGCGCGCCTATCAGACCAACGCCGAAGTGATAAATACGGCAAAGAGCTTGATCTTGAAGACGCTGGCCATCGGCCAGTGATGAAAGGGTAAGGACATGAGCACTTCCCCAGTCAATAACACGAGTGCCGCGATTTTTTCAGCGATCAACGCCAGCAATGCCGCCGGCAGCAGCACCAGCGCATCGGCCACCAGCAGCACCCAGGACCAGTTCCTGAAGCTCCTGACCACGCAGCTGCAGAACCAGGATCCATTGAACCCGATGGACAACGCCCAGATGACCTCGCAACTGGCGCAGATCAGTACGGTGGACGGCATCACCCAGCTCAACACCACCTTGCAGTCCCTGATCAACAATGCCAACAGCACCCAGGGCCTGCAGGCAGCAGCCCTGGTCGGCAAGAGCGTGCTGGTGCCGGGCAGCGGCATGACCCTGGCGCAGGGGCAGGGTCTCGCCGGCGTCAGTCTGGCCGGCCCCGCCGACAATGTCGTGGCGACGATCAAGGATGCCAACGGCCTCGCGGTGCAAACGCTCAACCTCGGTGCGATGGCCGCCGGTACCAACGATGTGAGCTGGGACGGCAAGACCGACAGCGGCGCGGTCGCCGCCGACGGCAACTACACGGTGAGCTTCGCCGCCACCCAGGGCGGCAATACCGTCGCCGCCACCGCGCTGCAACTCGGTACCGTCTCCAGCGTCGCCAACAGCAGCCAGGGCGCCAGCCTCAACCTGGGCAATCTGGGCCTGTTCGCCCTGTCTGACGTCCAGCAGATTTTCTAGAACGGGAACGAAACATGAGCTTCCAACAAGCACTGAGTGGTCTTAACGCCTCCTCCTCGGCGCTCGATGCCATCGGCAACAATATCGCCAATGCCAGTACCGTCGGCTTCAAGCAGGCCAGTGCGCAATTCACCGATGCCTACGCCGCCGCGCTCGGTGGCGGCAGTGGGGCAGGGCAGGTCGGCATGGGCACCAACTTGGCCACCGTCGCCCAGCAGTTTTCCCAGGGCAGCATCACCGCCGACAACAATCCGCTCGACATCGCCATCAACGGTGGTGGTTTTTTCCAGTTGATTGGGCCCAGTGGGAAGACATACACACGAGACGGCCAGTTCCAGCTCGATCAGAACGGCTACATCGTCAATAGTTCTGGGCTTCAGCTAACCGATATAAATAGCAGTGCCATCAAAGCAACCAACGGGCAATTGCCTTCTGTGGTGACGAGCAAGCTGGGCGTTGGGGTCAACCTGGATGCCCGGCAAAGCGTTCCGGTCACGGCGACTTTCAGCCCGAACGATCCAACCAGCTTCAATCAGTCGACCTCTGCGACGGTGTACGATAGTCTAGGTGTTCCCCATACCGTGGGGATGTACTTTGTCAAAACTGCCACCACCAATACCTGGAATGTCTACACCAACGTCGATGGCGGCACCGCCTATGGAAAAAACCTGTTCGGTCCGACCGGACTCGCCTTCAACAGCTCCGGGATACTGACGACCTCAGCGTCCGTAAGCAATAACGGCCTCGCTGACCTGTTCGGCACGAGCCCCGCTACGACGACCAAAGACGCAGCGATCGGCAGCACGGCGCCAAATCCTTCGTCAATAGGCGCCACCAACGACCAGTTCGGTATTTCCTTGGATGGAGGAACAACGGTCACTCAGATCAACGTGGGATCACCCATTGCGGACGTGAACACCTTGGTGTCCACTATCAATAGTAAATTTGCCGCCGCGACGCCACCCGTGGCGGCGACGGCATCGCTGGACGCGGCCGGAAACTTGATGGTGAGCTCGACAGCGAGCCCTACGCAGACCGTCACGCTGAGTCCAGGTGCAACCAACAATGGTCTTGCCGCGATGTTCGGCACGCCGACCCAGGGATCGGTGGTGGCGGTCAGCGGCACTGCGCAAACCTATCCGCTGGTCGTCACCGCCGGGACCAATGACCAGTTCACGCTCAGCGTCAATGGCTCCAGCCCGGTGACGGTAACCATTCCTCCGGCCTCGTATGCGACAGCAGCAGCCTTGGCCACTCAATTGCAGACCAGCATCAATGCTTTGTCGCCTTCGCCCGACGTCACGGTAAAGGGGGTCGACACGGGTACTACTGGTGCTCTGACCGTCACCTCCTCGGTCTTGACGGGGACTAACCCCACGCTGGCGCTCACCAGCGCCTACAACAGCCTGGGCTCCTCGCCCACGGTACAACTGAATCTGCCCTTGAGTTCCTCTGCCAGTGCCACGGGTCCGCTGTCCGTAACCCTGAGTCTGGCGGGCAGCACCCAGTTCGGCTCAAGCTTCGGGGTCAATAGCCTGACCCAGGATGGCTCCGCTGCCGGCCAATTCAC